>Ga0233444_10000001_pt1:0-180000 | contig 584862 bp, 536 predicted proteins | sample SI_124_October20_6_FD_182792 | JGI IMG/M metagenome (GOLD analysis project Ga0233444, IMG submission 182792) | Seawater microbial communities from Saanich Inlet, British Columbia, Canada - SI_124_October2016_10_MG | ecosystem: Environmental > Aquatic > Marine > Inlet | place: Canada...
ATATACTTTATCGAACTCAAAATCAGAATGTATTTATTGAGTATATCCAAGATATAACGGGCAACTACGGACAAACAAAAAAGCGGAATAGTGAGCTTAAACTCAACTATTCCGCTCTGGTAGAGTCTATCAGACTCTTATCGAATCTTTAGACTGAGGATCTAGTCAAATCAAATTAATTGGTTCGATAAATCACATTTAGTAGAGTCTTTGTTAATGTTGTCAAAACGTTAGCTCGACAATCCATTTAAATAAACTTATTTAATGAATTTCTTACGATAAGTCTTATTGGTATTAGTTTCTTTCAATACAATAAAATAACTTCCTGTATAAAGCGATTCAATTTGAATAGTTGGATTAGTTAAAACACCACTTAGAACTTTTTTACCCAATACATTGAAAATCTGATAGGTATTCATTTTAGTATTTGAACTAATGGTGATTTGGTTTTTTGCTGGATTGGGTATGAGTTGAATGGAGGTCGGGAAAATACTATTCACTTCATTAAGTGACTTGGTAACTTCAAAATCTGCAATCACAGGAAAGTGATCCGATGCAGATTCAGTATTATTAATATCCAAGCCATATTTCCCTAATCGACTAACATTCATTTCTTCTGTTCTTAAAACAAAGGATTTTTCCACCGAGACAACTGCATCTGAATATAAAATATAGTCAAGTTTCCCAGGAGGATAAGAACCATTTTCATTTTTCCATGTGAAAGAGAACCTACTATCCGAATGTAAACTTATAAGATCACTAACTTCAGAATTATCCCAATCTGGATAGGAAGGCAATCCGTAATCAATAGTATTTTGGATATCTCCAGAAATCAACGTGGTCAGTTGTTGTGAATAGCCCACAAGATTTAAGTCACCAGCATACACAAATGGGGTATTTCTTGACAGGTCAATTTCCCCACCTTTAGTCTTGGCATCATTAATAAATCTAGAGTATGCGTCAGCTTGATCTTGTCTGCCACTTTCATTTCCACAACAATTCAAGTGGGCATTTGTGAATAGGATATCTGATGAATATTTATCTGGCAAATTAATAAGGACAGGGAACTGATTGGGTAATTCTTCCCAACGATCGAGAATTTCCCATTTTGAAGCTGTGATAAGACCCCTGTCTATTTGTTTCTCTACATACCAACCATTATTAGTATTCAATGGTAACCACTGATCCATAATAGATTTCACGTAATTAGCTTCAGTGTTCCAACATTCTGAAAATCCAATAATATCGGGCTTAATCGCTTTAATAATTTTTTCAAAATGTGATTTTCTCATTAGGTCAGTTAGACCATTAGATAGCGTATTATATGCCACTATCCTAATTAGATCATCGCTTTTTTTATTTATATCAACTAAATCATATCCGTTCAAACGAGACTCATCAAAATCATATAACAAATTTCCACTATTAGGTATTCTATCGTTGTTGGATAAATTGGCGACAATCAATTTTAAATTAGAGGCTTTAAAGAGTCTATTTTGCCCATCAGGCATAACATTTCTTGGAATAGCTATTTCAAAACTATTTGATGTAACCGTAGGAGCAACCCTAAGATGAATGTCATTCAAGGAAATTGAATTAAGGTTTGGGTTATAAAAATTTACACGTCGATCCTTTAAATTTAATACTAAGTCTGCACCAAATTCAGTGAATTTAGAATCACCAGTTGAAGCATCATTGTCAGTGTCTAAATAAATATGAATATTGTGATCAATTATATTATCCGAAAAATCGAACTCTTTATCTGCTTTTAATCGAATGAATAAATAATCCCTATCATTTGTCAAGGACAAACTCAACAAGTCAATCCCTGAGATCGATTCAGAAGGATCTCTTTCTGTTGTTAAATTCTCGTGCCAGTCGTTAAATACACCATCAATTTCAATTGATGCGGACTGAGCAAAGCAAGAATTTATTGTAAAAATAAGTAGTAACATAGGACAGAGTCTTATGGGTATTGAATTATTAATTTGCTCAAACCATTTACAAATCATATTTAACAAATATACTTAATACTTGAATGAGTTAAGACTAACAAAAAAGCGAAATAGTGAACTAAAACTCAACTATTCCGCTCTGGTAGCACGAATCCGATAGACCCCATTTATCGAACAACGATGATAAATTGATAAATCAATTAATTTTTACTCTATGAACCCCGTAAATACTAGGAGTGTTCTATTACCTTTTCCATTCTTATGGAATTAATGTAATAAAAAACCAATGTATTGGAGAGATATTTCCCATTATAACCCATCCATTTTATTAAAATTATCGAACCTACAGGTTATAAAATTATAAATTTATAACTTAACCCCTAGAGTCAAGCTATTACTCAATCTTGATGTATACTAGTATACATGTATATATCAGGTTCGATTCTTGTTGGGTTTGCATGGGTATTTGTAACGTTAATGCTTATTAAGTAAGTTATTATAATACACATATGTATTTTACTAAAAAATAATGTATATTTGAAAACCATGAAGTATCCCGAAATTGACCAATATTATGCTAATCCATCAGTAGAGAATAGAGATAAACTCATGGATATAATGGGCCGTGAACATTTTAAGATATCTGATCTGGGGGTTACATCACGAGTATTTTCCAACTGGAAGCTTAAAAACATTATTCCTAAGGTTGATGAAAGACAATGGGTACGACTTAATCTGTTTGAGTATTTCTGGATCCAAATCATCAAAGATTTTAGAGCTTTAGGCCTACCATTAAAGTTGATTGAAAAGGTAAAAGATCAATTATTTTTTAATTTAACTCTTAGAGAAGTTTTGTTTGATGAACAGGGAGATTTTCGGGATGATGATTTAAGAAAAAGTGTGGGTGTTATATCAGATGAAGAATATGAACAAACTAAATCTGATATGCTCAACAACAGTGATGATGAAAATGTATCTTCATTTTTAGATGCTTCCATCCCATTGTTCTTTTTTATAGTAGCTAACGTGCTTTTAGATCATGCTGACATCAAACTCACTATTAATCAAGATGGCGAAGTAGATTTTATACCAAAAGAACTTGACATGGGTAATTACGTAAATGATGCCATTAAAACAGGGCCACTAGTCGTGCTCTCATTAAAACGATACGTCTATACGCTCATGTCAGAGCCCGCTCAAGTATCAACGGCACAGCAACTGGGTTTACTTAATGAGGTAGAATCAGAGGTAATTAAAGCCATGAGAGAGAATAATTTGAAAGAACTTGTGATCACCTTTGATCCAGAAGGAAATCATAAAGACCTTACCTACACTTGGAAAAAATCAATCAAACAAGAGGATATGGAAAATGTCTTAAACCAATTTTTAGGTAAAAAGCATGTATCACTGACCATGAAATCCAATGACGGAAAAACCGTCCAATATGAGTATCAAAACCGCAAACGAATAAAGAATTAATAATTATGGCATTGAATAACCCAAGCCTATCCAATCATCCGCTAATGAGAAACAGAAACACTGCTCAAAGGCACAATCATTATCGATTATGCAAAAGAAAAGATCCGTGGGCATTACCCTGGAAGAACTCAGCAAGATGGATGGGTTTAGCGAGCTTACAAAGGCAGAACTAGAGGAAGCACTAAAATTTATCCAAGTCATGACAGAGCTTCTACACAGCCTTAATATTAAATAGTCAACGTACAGTAAGAAAGTGAACTATGATTACAGATTAGATAGAATTATAAAGAACTAAAAAGTAAAGAAAAGAAATAAAATGAGTAGCAGATTACATGCATTTGCAAAAGGAAAGATAAATCGACAACATCAGTCTAGTACAGCAGTTGTTTATACTCGGGTATCTACCAAAGAGCAAGCAGATAACAACCAGAGTTTAACCACGCAGTCCAATCATATCCATACGTATGCTAAACGACATAAAATACAGATAGTACAGCAGTTTGGGGGCACCTATGAGTCAGCTAGAACCGATGAAAGAAAAGAGTTCAAACAGATGATGGCCTATGTCAAAAAACATAATATTGGTTTAATCTTAGTTTATTCATTTGATCGGTTTTCTAGATCTGGAGCTAATGCTGTGTATATCACGGATCAATTAAAATCAAATAACGTACAAGTGGTCTCAGTTACCCAGCCAGTAGATGCCACTACCTCAGCTGGAGAACTACAGCAAAACATACAGTTCATCTTTGCTCAGTATGACAACCAACAACGACGAGAAAAGTGCATGGCAGGTATTCGTCAGATGCTGTCTAATGGAGATTGGCCCACTAAGCCTCCTATGGGGTACGATACCCTTAAGATAAATGGTAAACGAACCATAGTCATCAATGAAAAAGGGAAGTTACTGGGCCGAGGACTAAGAAAGAAGCTTAAAACCGATTTAACTTTTAAAGAATTAAGTGAGTGGTTAAAAGCCAGAGGGCTTTATGTATCCAACAAACAACTATCCATCATAGCCAGAAATGTATTTTACTGCGGGTTTATGTCACACACTGCTTTAAATGGAGAGGTGGTTAAAGGAAACCACCAAGGAATTATATCCAAAAAGGAGTTTTTAGCACTGAATGATCAGTTAAAAGCTCGATTTAAAGACCGTAAAAAAGTAAATAAAAGCAACATACCAGCGGTTCCACTTAAAGGTCACCTTAAATGCTCCAAATGCTCAACCAACTTGACTGCATATTTAGTCAAATCAAAAAATCTATGGTATTACAAGTGTAATACGCATGGATGTAAGCAAAACATCAGTGCAACTAAAATACACCAGCATTGGAAAAGCACCTTGACTGATCTTCAGCTAGATCGCAAATTTATTGAGCCCATAGCACAGAACTTCATTCATACCCTTGATATAGAAAAGGATAATTATGAAAAGGATCGACAAGTAACTATTCAAAAGGTTAAAGAGTACAAAAAGCAAATTCAAACAGTCGAGGATAATTATGCTCTAGGAAAAATAACAGAGGAAGTCCAAACACGAGTGTTAGCTGATATTCAAGAGAAGCTCTTTCCATTACAAGCAGAATTGGCCAAAGGTGTTTTTAAATTATCGAACCATGAAAAAATGGTAGTAAATGCTGTCACTAACTTAACTAACCTGCTGACAATGTGGGAGAAACAAGATTTAATGGGTAAGAAGTTACTTGCAAAAACACTCTACCCAAGCGGAATAGTAGTAGACCGAGAAAATATACTTTATCGAACCCAAAATCAGAATGTATTTATTGAGTATATCCAAGATATAACGGGCAACTACGGACAAACAAAAAAGCGGAATAGTGAACTAAAATTCAACTATTCCGCTCTGGTAGCCCGTAGGGGAATCGAACCCCTCTTACCAGGATGAAAACCTGGCGTCCTAGCCGATAGACGAACGGGCCATTTTATGCTCGTATCACTTAAACTTATGTTCAAGTGTTGTCCGGCTCCGAAACCTTCGGAAGACATTGGTAAACGCTTTATCAAAAGAACTATTATGTGCCTAACGCGTTTGGCGAGTGCAAAAGAAATATTAAACTTTAATTTATCAAACAATTATTTATTTTTTTGATACAACAAATTTGATTCTATTTTTAAAAAATAGTTAGGTTTGCAGTCCAATAAAAATATAAAGTAATCTTAATTATAACATCATCATGAAAATAGCCATCAATGGTTTCGGTAGAATTGGAAGACTAGCTTTTAAAACACTTTTAGAAAAACCCAATGTAGAAGTTGTTGCTATCAATGACTTGACAGACAACAAAACGCTTGCACATTTACTTAAATATGATTCTGTTCAAGGTAGATTTAACGGTTCTGTTGAACATACAGACACCCATTTAGTCGTCAATGGAGTTTCTATTCGTGCAACTGCAGAGAGAGACCCTGCTAACCTTCCATGGAAAGAGTTAGACATAGACGTTGTGCTTGAGAGTACGGGGTTTTTTAGAAGTCCTGAAGGAGCTGGTAAGCACATTGAAGCAGGTGCTAAAAAAGTAGTTATTTCTGCTCCAGCATCTGGGGATATCAAAACAGTAGTTCTGGGAGTAAACGACGACACACTTACGGGTGAAGAAGTAATTCTTTCAAATGCTAGTTGTACAACTAATTGTCTTGCACCAATGGTAAAAGTCTTAGATGACTTAATTGGTGTAGAAAGTGGATTTATGACAACCATTCACTCATACACTTCAGACCAAAGACTCCTTGATGCTCCTCACTCTGATTTGAGAAGAGCTCGTTCAGCAGCCCTTAATATTATCCCTACCAGTACAGGAGCAGCTAAAGCTGTTGGTTTAGTATTGCCTCACTTAGCAGGTAAATTAAATGGTAACTCGCTTCGAGTTCCTACACCAACTGGTAGTGCTACTGATTTTGTTGTAACTCTTAAAGGAGATACTTCCGTAGAAGAAGTAAATGCAGCATTTAAGAAAGCAGCTGAAACTAACTTAAAAGGTATTCTAGAATATACGGAAGATCCAATAGTTAGTGTAGATATAGTAGGGAATCCTCACTCATGTATTTTCGATTCTATGACTACAATGGTCTACGGTAATACAGTGAAAGTAATGGGTTGGTATGACAACGAAGCAGGGTATAGCAATCGAGTTGCTGACCTAATTGCACGAATTTAAATGTTTATTCCAATTAAATTATTTAAGAAAAGGCCAACATTTTGTTGGTCTTTTTTATTTTTACGGAGTGCTTAGCAAGTTAAAATCTTTGGGACCTGGTCTGTTATATGCAGGTGCTGCTGTAGGGGTATCGCATTTGGTTCAGAGTACACGTGCAGGTGCTCAATATGGTTATATCCTCATTGTAGCCATTATTTTGGCTCATATTCTCAAATATCCATTCTTTGTTCTAGGGCCACGATATGCTAGGAGGAAGAACCAATCTCTGGTATTTGGTTTTGCTGAAATAGGCAATTGGGCAATATGGGTTTTGGGAATTCTAACGGTCACAACGATGTTTACCATTCAAGCTGCTGTTACTATTGTGACTGCTGGCTTGGTTCAAAAAATGACTGGACTTGGTATAAGTTCAGTAAATTTCTCTATCATAATTTTAATAACCTGCTTATGCATTCTCCAAATTGGAAAGTTTAAAATACTGGACCATTTGATGAAGGTAGTTATGATCGTATTATCAATTTCTACCATTGTGGCTTTTTTCTTTTCTTTTCGAAGCAATATTGATTTTACAGCGATGACTCAACACTCATTTTCATTAAGTGATAATAGCGATTTAAATTTTCTAGTCACGTTTGTTGGCTGGATGCCTGCTCCTCTTGATATTGCTATTTGGCATAGCATATGGGTGTTAGTAAAACCTGGAAGGCAGAGTCCTGATTCTAATTTTGACTTTAAAGTGGGGTTTTATGGCACTGCATTTTTAGGGATTTGTTTTTTGGTTTTAGGTGCTCATACCTTGTATCTCTCAGATATTACTCTAGAGGCGTCTGCTGGCGGATTTGCTGCTCAACTTATTGATATATTTGTTTCTAACATTGGAGGGAGCTTTTACTGGGTAATTACCATTGCTGCATTCACAACCATGTTCAGCACTACTATTACATGTCTAGATGCCATGCCCAGAGTGATGGAAGAAGTTTCTTCAAAAATGAAATTAAACCAAAAGATTCAATCAAAATCCTTTTGGCGATACATATTAACTTTAGGGACGATTATTCTACTTTTATTTTTCGTTAAAGACATGAAACAGATGGTTTCTTTTGCCACTACAGTTTCATTTCTCACAGCTCCTATACTTGCTTGGTTATGCTGGAAAGTTGTAAATAAAGATAATAAATTAACTGCCCTTTGGTCGCCATTTGAATATAAACTGGCGATATTGGGTATCTTGGTACTGAGTATTTTGAGTGTAATATATATATTATTCTAAAAAAAGAGACTTAACAAAACTATAAATGAAACAATTAACGGGTAGAGTACTAATTTCTGAACCATTTATTCAAGACCCAACTTTTGAGAGAAGTGTTGTACTCATGACGGATCATAATGAGGAGGGTTCTGTTGGGTTTATTCTCAATCAAAAGTCTGATCATTTGGTGAGTCAGTTGGTTTCTGATTTGCCCCATATTGATTTACCTGTATTTGTTGGTGGACCTGTTGAACTAGACGGGCTTCATTGTATTCACTCATATTCAGGTATAGATGAATCAGTATCTTTAAAGAAGAATTTATTTTGGAGTGGTGATTTTGGACAGATTATAGAAGGTCTAAAGTCTGGTGAGTATGAACAGAGTAGGTTTAAATTTTTTATGGGCTATAGCGGTTGGGCTAAAGATCAATTGCTTTCAGAAATTTCAGAAAGATCATGGATAATCGGTGATATTCCCTCAGAAATTATTTTTAATAATGAGATGATGGATAAAGACTTGTGGAAGTATGCTATCCGTTTGAAAGGGGGGAAGGATGCCTTGCTCGTCAATTCTCCAGCAAACCCGTTGTTAAACTAATTCACATATCTTTGGGCACATAATCATGGATCATATTTTAATAAATTCACACAATATTCTTCGTTGGGCAGTTTTACTATTTGGGTCATATGCAATTACAAAATCTGCTCGAGGACTTTTTTTAAAACAACCATATTCCCAAAATCATAATTTTTCTGCCACACTTTTTGTGGCGAGTGTCCACCTACAAATACTGATTGGATTCCTGCTATATATTGCAAGAGGCTGGTCGAATAATTTTAGTAAAATGGGAGAAATTATGGGAGATTCTACTCTTCGTTTTTGGACAGTCGAACACATTTTTGGGATGATATTTGCTGCTGCGTTAGTTCAAATTGGTCGAACAAAATCTAAGAAATCTACACAAGATTCAAAAAAACATAAGCTAGCATTAATATTTTATACCCTTGGTCTATTAATTATTATAGCCATGATTCCATGGCCGTTTAGAGGAGAAATAGCTCGATCATTATGGCCATAAGTTTTTAAATATGAGAGAAGAAACATTAAAAACCGTTGCGGGTATTTTAGGAAATGGCTACACATGTTTTGTGGACAAACAAACAGAGGAAGTTTTTTCAGCTGAAGACATTTCACTAGCCGAACAAAAGAGTTCAGAATATAAGTCTTTTGTTCCCTTAGAGGGTAAAGTAGTTTTTGGTATGATGGAAGAATTTACCGCCTTGGTAGAAGATTTTTCTAACCAATCAGAATTGATGGAAGCCCTCACATTCGAACAACCTTTTTCTAATTTTAAACAGAAAGTTTATAAAATAAATTTAGCAGATGATTGGATTGCCTTTCGAACTCAAAAAATTGTTAAAATTCTTCAAGGTTAACTCAGCGGATTTTGACATTTAGGACTTTCTTGCCTTCAATGAATCCTTGTAGTTCATCTCCCTCATATACAGGACCAACGCCTTCAGGTGTTCCAGTATAGATTAAATCACCAATCTTTAAGGTAAAGAACTCAGAGCAGTGTCCAATGATTTGAGGGATACTAAAAATCATAGATTTTGTATTCCCAGACTGAACGATTTGACCATTCTTTTTTAGTTCAAATTTGAGATTATCTAATGAATAATCCTTAACATCTAAAAATTCACCTAAAACAGCACTTTGATCAAATGCTTTGGCTTTTTCCCATGGGAGACCTTTGTCTTTTAGTTTTTTTTGGATATCACGAGCTGTAAAATCAATGCCTAATGTAAATTGTGAAAAATATTTTGGAGCAAATCGTTCTTCTATATTCTTCCCTAGTCGATTTATTTTTACTACAATTTCAGCTTCATAATGTACTTCATTGGTCCAGTCAGGAATATAAAAAGCATCTCTTTGTCGAAAGATAGCAGAGTCAGGCTTCATGAATATGACAGGCTCCTGAGGAGTTTCATTGCCTAGTTCTTCTGCGTGAGCAACATAATTTCTTCCAATACAGATGATTTTCATAAAATAAAATTTCTTTTGCAAAAGTAATCATATGCTTGAACCCACAGAACTTCTATATGCTTATACTCAAGGGTATTTTCCTATGGCTATTCCTGAGGAGAATGATGAGATTTTTTGGTTCAAGCCAGACATCAGAGGTATTATACCTTTAGAAGAATTTCATATTTCAAAAAATCTAAGGCGATTATTCAATAAGCACTACTTTGACTTAAGAATTAATGGAGATTTTGAAGGAACAATTCGTTCATGTGCAAACCGAAAGGATATTTGGATTAGTGAAGATATTATAAAATCATATTGTAAACTTAATGAGTTAGGTTATGGGTATAGTTTTGAAACTTGGAGAAATGGAAAACTCGTGGGGGGATTATACGGAGTAGCAATAGGAAAGGTGTTTTTCGGAGAGAGCATGTTTCATACAGAAACAGATGCAAGTAAAATTGCATTAATTTTTTTGGTTGAGTTTATGAAAGAAAACCAATTTAAATTATTGGATACTCAGTACATTAATGATCATCTCAAGCAGTTCGGTGCAATAGAAATACCCAATGAAGAGTACGAGTTATTATTAGAAGATGCTTTGGAGTCTTAATTATCCAAAAGCTGTTTTATAGAAGCTATTTTTTTTTCAGTTTCTTCCCACTCAGCTGATGGGTCAGAGTCTTCTGTTATTCCAGCACCAGCAAACAGTTCAATGGTATTTTGGTGAAACCTTATACATCTAAGATTTACAAAAAAGGTAGCACTATCTTTTTTAAGTATTCCTGTCATACCTGAATAAAAACCTCGATTCATGATCTCAAAATCTTGAATAAATTCAAAGCTGCTATCTCTTGGCAACCCACAAACAGCACTTGTTGGTTGAATAATTTTTAATAATTCTAAGGCATCTTGGGGTGAGCAAGCAACCTCGTAAGAAGTTTTTAAATGCTTGATGGTATTGAAATTTTCTTCAACTGTAGCAGATTTTTGATAGTCAGTAAGATTAAGTGAGTTCAATTTCTCCTCAATGAAGTCACAAACCATTAATTGTTCGTTTTTTTCTTTTGAAGTGAATTTTTCTTCCAAAGATTTAGTTCCTGCAAGAGCAACAGTATTCAGCATTCCTTCCTCATAATGTATTAGAAGTTCTGGGGATGCTCCGACCCATTGTTCAGGACCAATATTTACATAATATCCATAACTTGAGGAGTATTTTATGACTGAATTCTTAAAAACAGATAAAGGGTCATAATCCCCCGATATAATTTCATTTCGAGCAAGAACTACCTTTTTCATTTGACCAGTGGATATTGCTTGCTTGGCCATGAATACACTTGTTTCGTATTCTTCTTTTGATAGAGAGTCATTGATCATAAGATCATATTCATTAATAGGTTTTTTATTCTCCTTATTCCCAAAAAAATATGCTTGTTTTGATCGATCAAAAGGATAAAAAACCAAACCCTCTTTTTTCATCCAATACTTATCAATAGTATCAAAAAGCTCCATGCAATTCAGTTGGTATTGCTCTATTTTATGCTGTTGAGGGATGTGAATTAGTGCCCCGATATTTTCAGTATCCATTATTTTTTGTCAACTACAGCCAACGTCATTCTACTGATATTGATGAGTGTGTTTTCTTCTGATGATGTTTTGATTTCCCATACTTGAGTGCTTCGTCCAAGGTGTATTGCTTTTGCAGTTGCAAAAACCATTCCTTCACGCACACTCTTTAAGTGACTAGTATTTAGAGTCAAACCTAGACAAGATTTATTTTGGTGTGCAACAACCAGATTGCCGGCAAGACTAGCAACATTTTCCGCAAGTGCTGCTACAGCACCACCATGTAAAAGACCAAGTGGTTGGTGGACTTTGGATGATACAGGCATACTCATTGTAACGTAGTCCTCCCCAACGGCAGTAACCTTCATTTGAAGATGTTCGGCCAATGTATTTTTACCAAAGTCGTTAAGCTGAGATATCTTTATAGATTTGTAGGGTATCAAATTATTATTCTATGACTGCAAAGAAAACGATTTATATTATAAGACACGGAGAGACCGATTATAACAAGCAAGGTGTAATCCAAGGAAGGGGTATTGATAGTTCTTTGAATGAAATGGGTCAGCAGCAAGCACTTCAGTTTTATCGGGCATATCATCACATTCAATTTGATCGAATTTATACCAGTGAATTAAAACGAACACATCAAAGTGTAGATGCTTTTTTAAAAGCAGGGTATAAGCATCATGTATTGTCTGAATTGAATGAAATAGGTTGGGGGATGTTTGAGGGGTTGAAAGGAGATCCTGAGAGTAAAAGAGCATATCAATCCATTATCAACGATTGGTCATCAGGATTATTAGATAGATGTGTTGAAGGTGGAGAATCACCTAACTTAGTGTTAAAAAGGCAAAAAGTCGGGCTACAAAAAATCCTATCAACCAATGATAGTATAATCTTAATCTGCATGCACGGAAGAGCTTTGAAAATATTTTTATGCCTTCTTACGGATACACCATTAAGTAAAATGGACCAGTTTTATCATCAAAATTTGACACTGTATCAACTAGAATATGATGGACAAAAATTTGAAGTCGTTAAAGAAAATTGTTCTAAACATTTATGGATTTAGTCATTTTTAGACATGGTCTTATCAGTCCTTAAATGGTCATGATTTCTTTTTCTTTATTGGCAATGGTATCATCGATACGCTTGTTATAGGTGTCAATTATTTTTTGTATCTCGTTTTCACCGTCTTTTGCCATATCCTCACTAAGTCCGTCAGTTTTAAGAGATTTGATAAAGTCAATAGCATCTTTGCGGGCACTTCTTAATCCGATTTTACCATGTTCGCTTTCTCCTCGAACTTGTTTTACAAGTTGCATTCTACGTTCCTCTGTAAGTGCAGGAACATTAATAATCACTTGTTCGCCATCGTTTTGTGGATTTAATCCTAAGTTGGCATGCATTATCCCTTTGCTAATTTCATCAAGCATTCCTTTTTCCCAAGGCTTTACCATGATTGTTTTTGCATCAGGAGTATTTACGTTTGCCACTTGACTAAGAGGAACTTGACTTTCATAATACTCTACAGTTACACTATCTAGCATAGAGGGAGTTGCTTTACCCGCTCGTAATTTTCCTACTTCTGAAGCCACATGATTTAGTGCTTTTTCTGCGGCATCCTTTAATTCGTCAAGAATCATTTTTACATCATCGTTCATATGCTAAATCTAAATCTTTTGGACAAAGAAAATTAATTATTAGCAGTGTTACAAGAATATTATTTGACACATATAGAGAGATGCGATTATAACAGTTATGAGTGCAGTGAACAAAGCATTAGCAAATACACTTCGTTGAAGGTAAACAAAAACAAATGATAGCAAAACAGCCAAGGCCATGAAAGCATATATCATTAGATTATAATTACTGCTTATCAAAGTTACAGTCAAACCGAGAAGAGCTTGAACTAAAAATATATAATTTATATTTTTACTCAAATTTGGAAATCTAAAGGAATAACTATTCAGCTTTAAAATGTGAAAGGCAAAAGTGAATATGATAATCGGCGAAGTAATTTTTATAAGAGCGATACTATTTATTGGTCTATCTGAAGATGAATCCGGAATCATGCCGACAATATGCTCTGGAGAATCTATTAAAAAATAGATGCCAGCAGTACTTACAATAGTCATCCCTAAATTAATTAACGCCATTAAAAAACCTCGAGCATTTACAATTCCAATCTGAACAAATAGAAATAAGGTTGGGATGAATAAAAATATGCTATGATTCATGAATGCTTGAGATCCTCCAATAATAAGCCCCACATAGATTAAATATATATTGGAATAAATAGGAATTTCCCTAGCTCTCAATGCTAAATAAAAAGTACTTAAAAATATGGCCCCATAGATAATATGATCGGGTGATAAATCAATGACGAATAATGCTGAAAATACAGAAAATAATATGGTTGGGAGGGCCGTTTTTCGACCTATAATTCCAAATCGAAAACAGAGGTAATTTAAGATTACACTCTCTAAATAAAGCAAAATCATTAAGCCCCATTTTTGAGCAGCAAAATCGCCTAATACGATGGCATAACTTAGATAAATCAAACCGGATAATATTAATCCAATGCTATTTTTTTGGGTCAGTAGTCTAATCAATTATAAATCAATTTTAAAAGTGAAAACTTCTTATTCTTATAGGTAGGAATAATTAATTTATTGGAAGAAACTTGCATGGCACCATCCGGAATTATAGCTAGATAGTCGAGCTCAGTTTTAATTAGTTTTTGGCTATTTGTTTGTCCAGTATTGTAAATGGTGTATTGTACGACTTCTCCAGAGTTTCTGAATTGATCATTGTATAATAATTGGGTATATTTTTTATTTACAAATAAAGCAGCCGAACTGAAATATCCACCATCATTAATGGTAATTTGATTTTTGGTAATTCTTTGACGCCATTGCGGGTAGTATTCGTTATCATAGCTCAAGCTTAAAATTTCGTTAAATTTATAAATGTTTTTAGCAGTGCTTTGGGATATTCCGTTAATGATGTATATGTCACTTTCTGTAGAAATATCTTTTTGCTCTGCAATAATGAGAAGTCCTCCGTCCGATTGAGGTACGCATGCCTTAAGGGCAAAATCTTCTGCAATGGTGTTTGGGCTAAAAAATCCTGTGTTTAGAGATTTGAGCCATTCTGGATCAAATCGACGATATTTTGTGTCCCATAATAATTGATTTGAATCCAAGTTTGAAAATACAGTGCCTACATACCCTATTCCAGTTTTGGGACGATAAAATCCAACAAATTGAGCAACATCATTTAATCGATTGTAAATCAGAGATGCTGAGCCAATGGTTATGCTATCTGCAAATGGGTAAGACAAAACAGTATCCTTCTTAATAGTCATTATAATATCTTGATTTTTTGAATCAAGTTGGTCGCTTTTTCGACAATATAAGGTGGTGGTTTCTCGATTATTAATCACTATGTCTTTTATTTTTATTTGATGTCGGTGACTAAAATGGTAGTCTTTCTTTTGAATTAATTCAAAATTCTGATCAAATAAATATGTTGCAATAATGGATATGTTATTGGAGAGTCTAATCTGACTCACCACCAATTGGTTCAGTGAATCATTCATGCACAATCGAATTGAATTAGAACTCAGGGGGTGTTTGTTGTTATGGGTAAATAATGCAACCTCTTCACCCATTGGTTTCAAGTCAAATGATAGCCAAGAACCCGTTATATTATAATTCTTATCCGTCTTATTCCTTTTTGATTTGACGATCAAAATGCCTTTTGGAGTTAGCTGAACTTTCAATATTTGAGCATTTTTTAAATCAACATACAGGCTCAAGTCCAAGTTTAAATCAGAATTATAACGTTCCAAAAAAATACTTTTGGTGTAAAATCGATTGCGGTATCTCATTAAAAACACGCCAGAATAATTTTCGCCAATAACTTTAGGGAATATTGCTCCGCCTTTTAATCTTATAGGATTACTCCATTGCATTTCCTGGGCATGAAGAGGAATCTTGCAAGCCCAAAGAATAAGAATAATAAACCCTATTTTTTGAATGTATTTTTGCACGCGTAAAAGTACTATACAAAAGAACGAATTAATTAAACAAACTATCTATTGAAGCATCAAGTTATTCGCACTGTAGATCCAGAAAAAGCCATTTTAATAGGTGTAGAACCTAAAAATGTCCCCATCAACACCAATGATATTTATTTGGATGAGTTAGAATTTTTGGCATATACCGCTGGAGCTAAAAGTATGAAACGGTTCACCCAACGACTTGATTTCCCAAACCCAAAAACCTATTTTGGTAAAGGAAAGATAGAAGAAATTGCTGCATACGTCAAATCAAATAAAATTGATTGTGCCATTTTTGATGATGAGCTTAGTCCTTCTCAAATTAGAAATCTTGAAGAATTTATATCCTGTAAAATCATTGATAGAAGTAGTCTAATACTCGATATTTTTGCTAAAAATGCTCGAACAGCCCAGTCGCGTACACAGGTAGAATTAGCACAAAGTGAGTACTTACTTCCTAGATTAACCCGAATGTGGACTCACCTTCAAAAACAAAAAGGGGGGATCGGTATGAAAGGACCTGGTGAGAAAGAAATTGAAACCGACCGAAGGGTGATTCGAGATAAAATTGCCAAACTCAAAAAAGATCTAGCTCATATTGATAGTCAGAGCTCTACAAGAAGAAAAAATCGCGAATCCCAGTTTCGTGTGGCCTTGGTTGGTTACACAAACGTAGGTAAGTCAACCCTCATCAACCGCCTTGCAAAATCAGATGTATTAGCTCAAGACAAGCTCTTTGCTACACTCGACAGTACCGTTCGTAAGGTCGTGTTCCCACCTGACCCTATTACTTATAAGCCCTGTATTTTCTTACTTTCAGACACGGTTGGATTTATTCGTAAACTCCCTCATCAGCTTATTGAAAGTTTTAAAAGTACACTAGCTGAGGTCATTGAGGCTGATATTTTATTGCATGTGGTGGATGTCAGCCACTCCCAGTTTGAGGAGCAAATGACTACTGTATCCCAAACTCTTGCTGAGATTGGTGCTAGTGACAAGCCGGTGATTACAATCTTCAATAAAATAGATCAATATCATCCCTTAGCAACTTCCGATGATATTTTTCAAGACAAGACTATTTATGATATCCCAACACTCAAAAAAACATGGATGGCTAAATTGAATAAAAACATTGTATTCATATCTGCTAAGGAAGATTTGAATATGGAGGAGTTAAAAGATTTGATTCGAAAAAATATTTTGAAGCTTGGTTGATTAGTTATTTCATAATCTCTTGCATTGACAAAGCCACCCCGTCTTCTTTATTTGTTTTGGTAATAAAGTCGGCCATTGCTAAAACCTCTGGTTTTGCATTTCCAACGGCTACTCCCATACCAACAGCATCTAACATTTCCATATCATTATAATTATCTCCAAATGCAATGACTTGCTTCCATTCTAGAGAGGGAAATTCAATATCTAGAAGGGTTTGAATAGCAGATTTTTTCGATATTTTTTTATTGGCTATTTCTAAATAAGTATCTTTTGATTTATAAATATGGAGATCATATTCATAAAGGTCCATGAGGGATTTATAGATTTCTGCAATTTCTTCAGCAGGCCCCATACACATCACTTTGTGTGCTCCTCGGTTGGTAAGCTTAAACTCTGATATGGTTTCTTGAATGTTTCGTACAGAAGGCTTTACCTTGGTATTGTTATTCTCCCGCTCGGCCCAATAATCCCATTGTGGAACATACCAATCGTCTGAATTATAGATGCTTACATGCACCTCTGTGCCAACAGCAAATTTTGCAATTTGATTTACAATAGTATTTGGAATTTCCATACTTGTCAGCACCCGATCATCAGCCATTACTAATCCCCCATTGTAGGCAATTAATGGACTTTTTTCGATCGATAAATCTTTTTGTAAGTGCCTCATAGCTTCAGGCATTCTGGAAGATGCTAAAACACAATGGCATGCGTCTTTGACACGATTAAATTGGTCTATTGTAGCTGGTGAAAGTACGCGATCTTTATTGAGAAGTGTACCGTCAATATCAGAGCATAGGAGCTTATAATTCATTTTGTTGCGAAAAAATATATCAAAAACGAAAGATTTAGAAAATATACAAATAGATTTCCTCTGTTTAGTAACATTTTTGCTTAACGGCGATTGTTTTACCTTTGTCCATGTATCGGAAAATATACCTGTATGAAATTAAAAAATTATGCTGAAGGAAGATGGCAAGATCATCAAGGTGATGGGGTAGCTCAACATCATGCAATCACAGGCGAACTTATTGGCACTGCTGGTAGTGAAGGATTGGACTATGAAGCCATGGCTCATTATGCTCGCACCGTTGGTGGCAAGGCTCTTCGTAAAATGACCTTTTATGAACGCGGGTATATGCTCAAAAAACTTGCGTTGTACCTAACCGAAATCAAAAAGAAATATTATAATATCAGTTATCAATCAGGAGCAACTAAGAGTGATAGTTGGGTAGATATTGATGGTGGAATTGGGACATTATTCACCTATGCAAGTCTACGCAGACAAATGGGGAATCAGTCTTTCTATGTAGACGGAGATACAGCCAAAATAAGTACCAATGGAACATTTGTAGGTCAACACATTATGAGTCCCAAACAAGGGGTTGTAGTGCATATTAATGCCTTTAATTTTCCGATTTGGGGGATGCTCGAAAAACTCAGTGCCAATCTTTTGGCAGGTGTTCCAGCAATTGTTAAACCATCTGAAATGACTTCTTACCTTACCCAAGCTATGGTAGAGGATATTGTAGCTAGTGGTATAGTTCCTGAGGGAGCAATTCAACTGGATTGTGGTCGAGGACACGGAATATTAGATAAACTAACGGCTCAAGATTTGATTACGTTTACGGGTTCTGCTCAGACAGGGCGAATGCTTAAGTCGATGCCACACATTATAGAAAATGCAATTCCATTTAATATGGAGGCAGATAGTTTGAATGCGGCTGTACTCGGTGAAGATGCAGCACCAGGCACTCCAACTTTTGATCTGTTTATCAAAGAAGTTCGAAGAGAGATGACCACCAAAGCGGGGCAAAAATGTACCGCAATTCGAAGAATCATTGTTCCCGAAAAATATTTAGAGGATACACAAATTGCATTAGGCAAAAGTTTATCCAAAACCACGGTTGGTGACCCTGCCCAAGACGGGGTTCGTATGGGAGCATTGGTCAATCGCTCACAAATGGATGTCGTGAGAAATCGAGTTTTAGAGCTATCCAAAAACACGCCGATTGTGAGTGGAAGTTTGGATCAGTTTGATGTATTAGGAGCAGACAAGAGCAAAGGGGCTTTTGTACCACCAATTTTGATGCTCAATGATAACCCCATGCAGAAAACAGATAGCCATGAGGTAGAATGTTTTGGTCCAGTAAGCACATTGATGCCCTACCAAGATTTGGATCAAGCAATTGAGCTAGCTAAAATGGGTAAAGGTTCATTGGTCAGCACCATTGCAACGTCTAATATAAACACAGCTACCCAATATGCCGTTGAAGCATCTGCTTATCACGGAAGAATATTAGTACTCAATGAGGAGTCTGCACCCGAAAGCACAGGGCACGGTTCTCCTATGCCACAATTGATGCATGGAGGTCCGGGAAGAGCTGGAGGTGGAGAAGAACTTGGAGGCATAGGCAGTGTAAAACACTATTTGCAACGTACTGCATTGCAAGGACATCCATCCATGCTTACAGAAATCACCCAAAAATATCAATATGGTGGAGCATACAAAGAAAAAGACGTACATCCGTTTCGTAAATACTTCGAAGATTTGGAAGTGGGCGATACCGTTGTTACAGCCAAGCACACCATTACCACGACAGACATTGTCAATTTTGCCAATGTAAGCGGGGATAACTTCTATGCACACATGGACGAAACATCGCTCGAAGGAACCACTTTTGAGGGGAGAGTTGCCCATGGTTATTTTGTGCTGAGTAAGGCTGCAGGATTGTTCGTAGATGCTAAAAAAGGGCCTGTTTTACTCAATTATGGACTGGACGAATGTCGATTTACTAAACCGGTATATCCAGGGGCTACTATTGGGGTTCGATTTACTGTAAAAGAAAAAATTAATCAAGAAAAGAAAGCGGAAGACGACGTGGCTAAAGGCATTGTCAAGTTTTTGGTGGATGTATATGACGAAACAGGAGATACGGTAGCCCTTGCTACCATACTAACCATGGTGAAAAAAAGAAACCAAGAAGACGAGATATAACATGAACGCAGTAGATCAAGGAAACGTAACCTATACCATAGAACAAGGAATAGCTTCTGTCGAATTTTCGCACCCATTGAGCAACTCATTGCCGGGCAAGGTGTTGGCTAAACTAGCCGATACCATCACCACATTAGGAGAAGATGATGCTGTTAAAGTCATTGTAGTGCGAAGTGCTGGTGAACGAGCATTTTGTGCTGGAGCAAGTTTTGATGAGTTGGTAGCTATTGATAATTTAGAGACAGGCAAGGTATTCTTTTCAGGATTTGCCAATGTGATCAACGCTTGTCGTACCTGCCCTAAATTGATCATCGGAAGGGTGCAAGGCAAAGCCGTAGGTGGAGGAGTAGGACTGGCTGCTGCTTTTGATTATACCCTTGCTACCCAAGATGCCTTTATAAAACTCAGTGAGTTGGCTGTAGGAATAGGACCATTTGTAGTAGGGCCAGCAGTAGAACGAAAAATGGGGGTATCTGCCATGAGCCAGTTGGCTATTAATGCTACCGAATGGCAAAGTGCAGAATGGGCAAGATCCAAGGGGCTATATACGGGAGTTTATGATACTGCAGAAGCCATGGATGAGGCCATCGATGCATTAGCTAATCGACTCTGTCAGTCTAACCCAGAGGCCACGAAACAACTGAAAAAAATCTTTTGGCAAGGAACCGAACATTGGGGTCAGCTACTCGCCGAACGTGCAGAAATCAGCGGTCAACTTGTTCTTTCTGACTTCACTAAGCAAGCCATTGCTAAGTTTAAGGCGAAGTAAGCGGACACCCCTTTATTGTCCATTCATCCCTTTCTACTTCACGATTTTCTCAAACTGCAAGGACTCGGCTCTTTTTAGGAGTTCGTCTTTTGTAAACCAAGCGTTCTCGGTGTTATTTATCGCACTGATATAGCGGTCTATCCCAAAGCTAATTTCCCGTACTTTTTTGTATGATCGGCTAGCTCTTCGATTATACTTATTGCGATACAAGATGAACCCATTGGTGCCATATACATCAATTTTGTATTTGTTCCTCGATCGATCTTTTGCATACAGTCCATTGTATGTGTGGTTTTGTTTGCCTTTCGTTAGCAAGTCAAAAATGCCGTATGCCCACAATCCTTTTTTGTCGTTGTAGAAATAACCACTTGCCTGCCAATGACCCACCATTTCTTTTGACCACCTAACATACCCTCTGTTCCGAGCATAAGACCAACCCAACTTATCGATGGTAAATCCTACAAATTGGTCTTGGTCCACAATCTGGTCAGGAATGGTATAAAAAGCATTGTAAAACTCATTGTAATTCAACAAACCTTTCCCTTTTCCGATGTCGGATAATATGGCGTGTAACTCCTCTTCGGTTTTGTCTGTAGATTGGCTAAAGATGATGTATTGTTGGCTATCATCCACTAGTATAAGGTAGGTTCTGAAATAGTTTTTTCGGGGTTCGATTGTCACCTTGTATCCATATAACTTGGTGTAGGATTTTACTTCAATTTCTTTTTTCTCTTCGAAGTCGTATTCTCCAGTTTCTAGTATTAAATCGGCATATTGCTCCGCTATTTCAAAACTCTTTTTATTTCTGCTAGTAATCATAGATCCTTGCTCGATACTCGATGGGCGTGCTCTTAATTTACCAATATCAATGGTTACGCGATCGCCATACAAATTGTCCTTATAGATCACTTCTGAAAACGCTGTTGTGTTTTTTAGAATGAGCTTCTTTTTAATTCCCCTAGGGAGATCCATAGACATGGAATAAATTTGACTAAACCCTTTCATATTCTTCGGATCTTCAGGTGTGTTCAAGACAAATGTTTTTTGGACAATAAGCGAATTACTCTCCGGGAATTTTCCCATTACATTGAAAATCTCCTCTTTAACACCCGGTTTGTTTGATGCAATTTTCTGTTTTTCGGATTGTTTGAGTTCTTCGAGTTCGAAAATTGCTTTCTCAAACGATTCAAAAGTGACCACTTTCAGGTCCTTTAGTTTAAATCTATTTTCGATTCGGGTGCGTACACTTCTGGCAGAGTCCAGAGTTTCAATATTATTTGCTAAGATATAGTACCACTGACCATCATTATCCGAACTATCTTCATATTGTATCATATATGCATTAATATCTAAGTCGATCAATCGATTGGTTAGTTTTTCGGCTTGATAAAAACTACGTTCTTTAGCAATTTGAATAGCATAGGGCTTCTCCTTAGAAAAGGGTTCTATTTTTCGTTGACATCCATAGACAAGGAATAAAATCAGAGTTACCAAGACTAGTTTAAGATTGCTCATAATGGGAGTAGTAGGGGGCTAATATAAAAAACTTGAATTTATTGAAGGATGTAGTCTTATTCTCCAGAGGAGTTTTTTTGCTTCATCATATCCAATGCCACATCGACAATCATATCTTCTTGTCCACCTACCATTTTACGTTTTCCAAGTTCTTGGAGGATGTCTGCGGTATTAAGTCCGTATTTTTGGGCAGCTCGTTCGCTGTGCAGTAAAAAACTAGAATATACACCCGCATACCCCAAGCTGAGGGTTTCTCGATCTACACGCACAGGACGTTCTTGTAAGGGTCGAATGACATCATCGGCCAAATCCATGAGTTGATTTACATTGGCTTGGGTATGTTCTCCCATTTTATTCAAGACGGCTATCAGTACTTCCAAAGGGCAATTTCCAGCTCCAGCACCCATGCCTGCTAGCGATGCATCTAGTCGATTAGCCCCGTGTTGCATGGCTACAATGGTATTGGCTACTCCCAAACTGAGATTGTGATGACAATGAATGCCTATCTCTGTATCGTTAGATAAGGTATCTTGAAATGCTTTCATTCGATCTGCCACTCCATCCATCATCAATGCACCGGCACTATCAGTCACATAAACACAATCTGCTCCATAGCTTTCCATGAGCTTAGCTTGTTCGGCAAGTTTTTTGGGTTCATTCATGTGAGCCATCATCAAAAATCCACCGACATCCATCCCCAATTTTTTGGCAGCTTCGATGTGTTGTTTGCTTACATCGGCTTCCGTACAATGGGTGGCAATACGCACAGAACGTACACCCAAAGCGTGAGCTTTTTTTAAGTCTTCGATGGTTCCGATGCCTGGCAATAGAAGAGTCGTGAGTACCGCATGATTTAGTTCTTCGGCAATGCCTTCGAGCCAATCCCAATCGGTATGAGCACCAAATCCATAATTGAAGCTACCACCATTCAACCCATCTCCATGAGCAATTTCTATGGCATCTACTCCCGCTTGGTCTAGACCAATGGCAATGGATTTTAGTTTCTTTTTATCATATTGGTGTCTGATGGCGTGCATGCCATCTCGAAGCGTTACGTCTTGTATGTAAAGTTTCTTTTTGCTCATAATTGTCCAATCATTTTTTCTCCAACAGCAAGGGCTGCACTGGTCATAATATCAAGGTTTCCGGCATATTCAGGGAGGTAGTGTCCAGCACCGATTACTTGTAAAAGTACGGTTGTTTTAAGTCCATGTTTGTATCCCAAGCCTTCAATAAAAACTGGTTGGTCTTCGGGAATATCATCAAACTGCACTTCTTGATGAAGGGTGTATCCTGGGACATATTTTTGAACTTCTGCTACCATAGCATGGATACTCTCACGAATTGCTTCTCGGTCTGCAGATTTGCTGAGGGTGAATACAGTATCTCTCATGACCAATGGAGGTTCTGCAGGGTTAAGTATGATAATGGCCTTGCCTTGGTCTGCTCCACCAATTTTTTGAATGGCTTCGGAGGTAGTTTCTGTAAACTCATCAATATTGGCTCGCGTACCTGGGCCAGCAGACTTACTTGCTATGCTAGCAACGATTTCTCCATAGTGTACATGTGCAATTCTACTCACGGCAGCTACAATAGGAATGGTAGCTTGTCCTCCACAAGTGACCATATTAAAAATGGATTCAGAATGAATATCGGTATTCAAAGAAAGTTTTTCGCTTAGTTCTGTATCAAAATTGACTGCAGGAATCACATATGGTCCAACGGCAGCAGGGGTGAGGTCAACTACTTTTTTGTTGGGGAAAGGCTTGATTTTTTCAAGGTTATACAAGTGAGCTTTGGCAGAAGTTGCATCAAAAACAACGGCAATTTCTTTCCATACATCCATTTGAATAAGTCCGTCAATTCCCTCGCTACAGGTTTCAATGCCCATGCGTTTGGCTCTTGCTAGTCCATCCGAATTGGGATCAATACCTACCAAACAACCTACTTCGAGTATTGAAGAATTTCGGATGATTTTTATCATTAAATCGGTGCCGATGTTCCCGCTACCGATGATGGCTGCTTTTTTTTTCATGGTTAAGTGATTTGGATATTTACACTTCCTAGCCCTTGGATGTTTGCTTCAAAAAGATCTCCTTTTTCTATTGGAACCATTGGTCCTAATGCTCCAGAGAGGAGAATTTCTCCAGCTCTTAGTGGTGTTCCGTTTTTTGCCATTATTCGAGCGAGCCATAAGGCAGCATTCAGTGGATTATCCATGCATGCACTCCCGATGCCTTCTGAGGCAATTTCTCCATTTTTAGTCATGGACATAGTACAATTAGGTAGGTCCAGTTCATCAATGTGAACTTTATTTTCCCCCAATACGAAATGGCTAGCACTAGCATTATCAGCTATCGTATCTGTGATACGGATATCCCAATTTTCAACGCGACTACCCACAATCTCAATAGATGCTGAAACATATTCGATAGCATCGATGAGATCTGTAATGTCAATATCTCCATCCAAATCTTTTCCAATCATAAATGCAATTTCTGCTTCGGCCTTGGGCTGCATCAAATCGGTGTGGGGGAGTTCTCCTCCATTTTCTATTTGCATGGATTCGAATAAGATGCCATAATCAGGTTGATCTACACCTAATTGTTCTTGAACAGCAAAGGAGGTGAGTCCAATTTTTTTTCCAACTACACGCTCTCCACTTTCAATACGCTTTTGAATATTGATTTTTTGTACGGCATAAGCTGCTTCAATATCAGTAGCAGTGATTATTGCTCTAACAGGGGCAACGGTTGATTTATTAGCGTTGGAGTCCCAAAGTAATTGAGCTACTTGATTAATTTGATTCATTTCTGATTGCGAATATATCATATTATACAACCTAACTTAAACTCATTTTATTCAAATAAAATAAAATCAAAATGGTGTTTTGAGCGTTAATTATATAGTGAATATCGAGGAGTTATACGAACAGGGAAATTATTTAGCTGTGATCAACCATTTGAAAGGCAGTACGGAGGTAAGTCATTTGTCAATTTTGGCATTTTCGTATCAAAAAACCAAACGTTGGGAAAACGCAATGGAATGTTGGAATCGTTTGATTGCTAAAGACCCTAATAATGCAGAATATTATAACGAGCGTGGAGTGTGTAAGTTTAATATGCGTTTCAAACATGCGATTCAAGATTTTAACCGTGCAGTAGAGCTAGAGCCTAACAATCCATATTTCTATAGTTGTAGAGCTTATATAAAAGACAAAACTGGAGACACTGAAGGATGCGTTGAGGATTACACTAAATCGTTATCACTTGATCCTACTGATGCCATAACCATGAATAACTTGGGTTTGGCAGAGCAAAAATTAGGACATACAGCTAAGGCAAGAGCTCAATTCAAATCAAGCGATGAATTGTTAGGAATCGAAACAATTGATTCAAGAGAAGATCAATACGAACCATTACCAACGGTTGGTGAAAACAAACAACCATCCACCATTTGGAAAGAATTTAAAAAAATGGTCTCATCCAAATCTGGCTTTAAGCAGTTTTGGACAGAGTTTAGAGGAAAATAGTTCTGTTATTATTCTTGTAATGTGCATTTATTGTGTATATTATAATCATGCTTTTAGATAAAAATATTGTCAATCTTTCAAATTTCAGAAGACGTGGTGTACAGACTTTAATCAACAATGGATTATCTAAACATCATCTAAAACATTTTTGGGATGGCTCATATTTTGATGAGGAATTTTTCATGGCTGATGAGAAGACGAAATACATCCCGACTCACCCTAAGACCATACTTAACCGAATAAATAATCCCGATATGGGTCCTGAATGGAGTATGAATCCATACCAAGGTTGTGAGCACGGCTGTGTGAATTGCTTCGCTAGAATTACGCATGAATATTGGGGTTATAATGCTGGTCTTGATTTCGAAAAAAATATACTTTATAAATACAATGCAGCAGAATTGCTAGAGCATAAACTCAAGAGTAAATCTTGGAAAGGAGAAAAAATAACTATCAGCGGGAATACGGATTGTTATCAACCTGCTGAGAAAAAGTTAAAAATTACGCGTCAACTTCTTGAGATTTGTTTGAAGTACAATCAATCTGTTGTGATTATTACCAAGAACGCATTGGTTTGTCGAGATATTGACATTTTAGAAAAAATGGCTGCCAATGGTCTTGTCGAAGTTTGCATGTCAATTACTACCTTGAATGAGGACTTGAGAAAAGTTTTAGAACCTCGAACATCCAGTTCAAAAAATAAACTCAAAGTAATTAGAACATTGTCTGAGCACAGTATTCCTGTAGGTGTTTTATTGGCACCGATAATACCAGGTCTTAATAGTGATGAAATTTTTAAAATTTGCGAGGCAGCAAGTAATGCGGGTGCTTCATTTTTGAATCACACATTATTACATTTAAACGGAACAACAGCCTTATTATTTGAAAACTGGATTTACAAAACATTCCCTCTCAAAGCATCTCGAGTCTTGCATCAGATTGCAGAGGCTCAAGGAGGGAGTTTAAATAAAGATGATGCATCTAATCGAAGAAAGAAATCTAGTGCAATAGGGCAAGCAATTCACCAACAGGTTCGTCTTGCAAAAAGTAAATATCAGTTGAACAAAGCAAGGCAAAAGATTGCTCCACTTAAACTTGGAATCAAACAAACTCCTCAACTGAACTTATTCTAAGAGCTGGGTTCTTTTTCTAATATCTTTGCTTCATGGGGTCTAGAGAATGCCTAAATTGTAAAAAGCTATTGATAGGTCGAGCAGATAAGAAATTCTGTGACAAGCAATGCCGAAATGAATTTAACAACATTCAATAAGGTAGTTCAAACAACTATATTAGAAAAGTCAACCGTATCATTAAGAAAAATAGATCCATTCTAGCTGAACTATGTCCACTCGATAAGTCGGTCAAGGTTTCCAAAAAACAATTGACCAAAGAGGGGTTTAGCTTTGAGTATTTTACGAATACTTATACAACAAAAGCAGAAAAAACCTATCATTTTTGTTATGAATATGGATATTTAGACCTTGGAGATGATTACTTTGCACTCGTCTATAACAAAACGTATACTAAGTAAGCAATGAAAGATTTTCTTAAAACAGAACTTTTTAAGATTGGGGATCAAGGTTCGGTCACTTTATCAAGTCTCTTATACATAATTATTTCGGGTTTTGTCATTTGGTTTGCTTACAAATGGGTAAAGAAGTTGGCTAAATCAGCGGTAAAATCTGGTCGATTGGATAGTGGAAGAGAATTTGCCATTACCCGCATCACAAAATATGTATCTATTCTCATTTTTGTTATCATAGCCTTGGTTGCATTTCATGTGAATTGGACTGGTTTTTTGGCTTTAACTCCACTACTGCTGGGTGTAGGTCTTGGTTTGCAACAAGTGGCCAATGATCTTGTATCTGGATTTATCTTATTGGTAGAACCTACCATACGTGTCAATGACATTGTGGAGGTTGATGGTGTGGTCGCAAAAGTTACTTTAATAGGGTTAAGAACATCAAAAGTGACCACTCGTGATGGTATTTCGATGATTATACCAAACCACCAACTGGTGAGTGAGAAATTAATTAATTGGAGTACAAGCGATAAGATTACTCGTTTCAAGATTAATGTAGGCGTTGCATATGGAAGTAATGTGGAGCTTGTGAAAAAGATACTAGAAGAGTGTGCTTGGAAGCATTCTAAGGTAATTACTAATCCGTCTCCTATGGTATTTTTTAAGGATTTCGGTGATTCGAGTCTTGATTTTGAATTGGTGTTTTGGAGTAATCAATTATTTCCTATTGATCACGTTATGAGTGATTTAAGATATCAAATAGAGGAGTCATTTCGAAAAAATAATATCACCATTCCGTTCCCGCAACGTGATTTACACATCAAACGAGAAGACTCACTAGGTTGAAAATTTAGGATTTTAGATCATAAGAAATTCCAAGTGTAAATAATCGATTAAACCACCCAACTCTGCCCCATAATGATGGAGAGTTTGCATTTACCTGATAATCTCGAATGGAAAAAAGAGAGTAGGAGTGCCTCAAATCAATATTTGTTCGGTCGTTTAAGGCATAAGAACCACCTAGGTGAAAGCCAATTTCTGTTTTTTTAAGTTTGAGTTCTTTCCTTTTTCTTCCATTATCATCCCGCTCATTAAAAGTATTTACTCCCAGAGATAGCCCTCCATAGGGTTCAACTTTTTCCCAACCAAGGTATTTAACTAGAAAAGGAACTTCAAGGTAGTGGTAATTCAGGTCAAGGGTTTCTGTTGGTGGTCCTTCAGGATCAATTACTTTCTTTGAACCTTTCATACTGTATCGGATTTCAAAGGCAGACTCCCAATCTGAATTAATGGGTCTGTTTATCTGAATGCCTGCATTAACTCCAAGCTTATTATATCCTGCAAATTGGTCGCCATCCACTTGACTGAAATTTGCTCCCAACAATAATTGAGCTCCAAAGTCTTGTGCATAAGACATAGAACAGCTTAATAAAAAGGAATAAATTATGTATTTAAGGAGTAGATTTTTTAACATCATAAGTCAAATTTAATTCCTTGAGCAAGAGGCAAATCTGTACCGTAATTGATTGTGTTTGTTTGACGACGCATGTATTTTTTCCATGCATCAGATCCACTCTCTCTTCCGCCACCTGTTTCTTTTTCGCCTCCGAATGCTCCGCCGATTTCTGCTCCACTTGTTCCTATGTTTACGTTGGCAATTCCGCAATCGCTTCCTGCGGCACTTAAAAAACGTTCAGCTTCTTGAATATTATCTGTAAAAATGGCTGAGCTTAATCCCTGTTTTACATCGTTTTGTAATTGGATGGCCTCATCTAATGTTTGATAAGGGATTAGATAAACAATTGGTCCAAAGGTTTCTTTTTGAACAATTTCAAAATGATTTTTGGCAATAGCAATGCATGGACTTACATAGCAACCCCCTTCATAACCTTTCCCAGAAAGTACTTCACCACCTATTAATACTTCACCTCCTTCATCATGAACTGCATGTACTGCATGGGTAAAAGTCGTTACAGCATCTTCATCTATCAATGGACCAACATGGTTGTTTTCGTCGAGTGGATTACCAATTCTTAGTTGTCCGTATGCTTTGACTAACTTATTTTTAAATGTATCAAAAATGGATTCATGAATAAGGAGTCTTCGAGTACTGGTGCATCGTTGACCAGCTGTTCCCACACAACCAAAAACAGCAGCAATAAGAGCATTATCCAAGTTGGCATGCTCGGATATAATGACAGCGTTATTGCCTCCAAGTTCTAAGAGTGAACTTCCTAAACGAGAACCAACTACCTCACTTACTCGCTTACCCATTCGAGTACTTCCAGTAGCACTAACCATTGGAATTCGTTTGTCTTTTGCCATTTGTTCTCCAATTCTATAATCTCCAATTACTAAATTAAAAATGCCTTCAGGTAGATTATTTTCAGTGATTACACTTTCTAATAATCGATGACAGGCAATAGCCGTTAAGGGTGTTTTTTCGCTAGGTTTCCAAACACATACATCACCACATACAGCAGCTATCATACTGTTCCATGCCCATACAGCTACTGGAAAATTAAATGCAGAAATAATTCCAATAATACCCAATGGGTGCCACTGTTCATACATGCGATGATTTGGTCGCTCACTATGCATGGTAAGACCATACAGTTGTCTAGATAGTCCTACAGCAAAATCACAGATATCAATCATTTCCTGTACTTCTCCTAATCCCTCTTGATAGCTTTTACCCATTTCTAGGCTTACCAATTTCCCCAAGTCTTCCTTGTGGGCTCTTAGCTTCAAACCGTATTGTCTTACAATTGACCCGCGTTCAGGAGCTGGAACAGTTTTCCAATATTTGGCAGCTTCTTGTGCCTGCAAAATCACCTTTTCATAATCCTGTTCATTAGCATAAACTACCTCTCCTAGCTTGGACCCATCCATTGGTGTATGTACTTCTTTAGTCTCTGTATTTGATGAGTTGATCCATTGAGTTCCGGTGCATATACTTGCATTTTTTGATGCAACATTCAAGTTATTCAGTAGTTTTTGGATTGATTCTGACATGGTAATTGATAAAACACAAATGTATCAATTTGAAGTTCAAAACAAGATGAGGTCCTATCAATTATGGGTCCATTGGGATTCTTATCTAGCAAATTCTTAAATTTGCAAACATATTATGAAGTACAAAGCACTCAACCCACAACTATTTATCCAGAATCGAAATCGTTTTATTGCTCAAATGGAGCCTAACAGTATAGCTATTTTTCATAGCAACTACCAATACAGTTGGAATGGCGATATGACTTATAAGTTTAAGCAAAACTCCGATATTTTTTGGTTGAGTGGTATGGATCAAGAAGACAGTATATTGGTCTTGTACCCTGATTGCCCAATACCAGAATATAGAGCATGCCTTTTTTTGGTAGAGACCAATGAAATGATTGCAGTTTGGGATGGTTATAAATACACCAAAAAGGATGCTACTGCCACGAGTGGTATCAATTCTATCTATTGGAATGGGAATTATATGCAGCAGTTGAGACCTATCATTAATATGGCAGATAATATATATCTTCCATTGAATGAGAATGATCGATTTTCTCCGAAGAGTCCAGCAAAGGCAATTGATTTCGTTCATGAAATACAAAAACTATATCCATTGCATACGTACAAACGAGCAGGGAAAATATTACAACGTTTACGCAGTGTAAAAACTGCTTTTGAGCTTGAAGTGATGAAGGAGTCTGTGAAAATATCTAAGTTGGGATGGGAACGTGTTATGAAATTTACCAGGCCTGGTGTATGGGAGCATGAGATTGAAGCGGAATTGATACACGAGTTTACTCGAAATAGAGCCAATGGATTTTCCTTTGAGCCGATAGTCGCAAGTGGTTTATCTGCCTGTACCTTACATTACATTGAAAATAACAAGCAAGTAAATGACGGAGATTTAGTTCTCATCGATTGTGGGGTAGATTATGCTAATTATGCTAGTGATATGACACGATGCTTGCCTGCAAACGGTAAATTTTCCTCTCGTCAAGCAGATGTTTATAGTGCAACACTTCGTGTGATGAAACAAGCCCGAGAAAAATTAGTGCCAGGAACCATGTTGATGGAATATCAGAAAGAGGTTGAAGGCTTGATTGAAGATGAATTAATCGGTTTGGGCCTATTGACCAAAGAGGATATCAAAAACCAAGATCCATCATGGCCAGCATTGAAAAAGTACTTTATGCACGGTACTTCTCATTTTTTAGGGGTAGATGTGCACGATAGCGGCATGAGATATGAGCCTATGGAAGTTGGCATGACATATAGTTGTGAGCCTGGGATATACATTCAAGAAGAAGGGATTGGCGTGCGAATTGAGAATCAAATACTCATCACCGAAAATGGTCCTGTGGACATGATGGATGAGGTAGGAATGCCAGTTGAAATTTCGGATATCGAGGATTTTATGGCGAGTTAGATGTAGTAACATCTTTTAATGGATTAAACGCTTATAAAGTTCGATAAAGGACAACTTGCCTTGGGGCAGTGCTCGGTATATTTGCGGTATACATATTTAAACTTTTTATAACACATTTTAATTTTCTTAATCATGAAAACAACATTTATTACCACCGTATTATTATTTGCTATTTTTTCTAGTTCATTTGCTCAAAAAGACTGGGCAGTAGCATTACATCAACCCGATAATTTTAAATCTGCTCCCGATGGGTCGACCACATTTGCGGTAGAGTTTGACTGTCAAATTTTAGAGGGGTCTGTTCAGGTAGGGGATAAGCTAATTTATCGTGTTCTTATTTTAGATTCAGAATCTCAAGAATTAATCATTACTTTACCCTCCTCTGGTTTTATGCCAAGCAATATAAGGTATGAGATAGGTTCTTCTGATATCTATAGAATTGGTTCAGAGTTCACAGCAGGTGGTTTAACAATTGAAGATTCTAAAAACATAACCGTAGTAGTTGAAAGCTATCTTACTAGAAATAGTGAAAATGATGACCCCATTATAGATACAGATTCGACTAATAATATCTCTACAGCTACTGCTAGATGGCTGAGTGAGGACGATGCCGCATCGGTTCAAGATTTTGTGGAATTCTCTCCACTGGTTTATCCTAATCCTGCTCAGGACGTTATTCATGTTCAGCTGCCTAGTTCTGAGCCAGCCAATATGGAGCTAACAGACGTCAAAGGTAATCTTGTCCTATCGTCAATGGAAAGTGTTTTCAATCAGCAGTCTATCGACGTAAGTACCTTGCCAAATGGGATGTATGTATTAAGCATTAAGCAAGGACAGAAAGTGAATCGACCACAACGAATTATTGTGCAGCATTAATCCGAGATTAGAAACTAAAAAAATCCCTGCTGTTTGTTAATCAAGCTCAGGGATTTTTTTATAGGATATTTAAATCGTATAATTATTTAAAAATCTTTGTAGTTATTTTTTGAATAAAACATTACTTTTGCAAGCCTTTTAAAAGAATAAACAGACGATTAAGTCACTATTATAGTATACAATGAGTAAGCGGACATTTCAACCAAGCAGACGAAAAAGAAGAAACAAGCACGGTTTCAGAGAAAGAATGGCTACTAAAAATGGTAGAAAAGTGTTAGCAGCTCGTCGCAAGAAAGGGCGTAAAAAGCTAAGTGTTTCTGACGAGCCTCGTCACAAGCATTAATTTTATCCCCCAAATTATTTAAATGGGGACATCCAATACATTTCATAAGCAAGAGAAACTTTCACACAAAGAAACGATTGATTCTATTTTTCAAAAAAATGGCGAGTCCATTTTTCAACCTCCTTTGCTTTTTGTCTATCTTAAAAAAGAATTAAAGACACCCTACCCTTGCCAATTATTAGTTTCTGTAGGAAAGAGAAAGTTTAAAAAAGCTTCAGACCGAAACCGAATTAAACGACAAATTACAGATATCTATAGACTTCAAAAGCAGCGAATTTATCAAGTTATTAAAGACGATACTCAATATGCAATTGGTGTTATATATCTAGGAAAGGAATTGCCAGAATATCAAATACTTGAAAAAAAATTAACTTTGTCTATCGATGAATTTATTAAAAGGATTGAGTAAGGTGCTTTCTTTAGTGTTATTACTACCTATTTGGATTTATCAAAAACTAATATCCCCTTTTTTGCCTGCAACTTGCCGCTACTCTCCGACATGCAGTGCATATGCGGTGGAGGCCATTAAAAAACATGGTCCGTTTAATGGGTTTTATCTATCTATCAAACGAATATTAAGCTGTCACCCTTGGAGTAAGAAAAACGGATACGATCCTGTACCTTGATTGTAGTATAGCCCTTTTTTATAAGTGTCTCACTGATGGATGAAATGTTCAACGAACTCATCAGTTTGGTTATCTTTGCCGCTAGGATCATCTAGTTTTGAAAAAATATATTCTTATACCCATTATTGGTGCTTTTTTTCTACTCAGCTTCAAGGCTGGAGATTACTTTGAGATATCTAAAAACTTAGAAATTTTTGCGAAGGTTTATAAAGAAGTTAATACGACTTATGTAGATGAAGTAAAACCAGGAGAGCTTATACGAGCTGCCATAGATGGCATGTTGAAGTCATTGGATCCTTACACTAATTTTTATAGTGAAGCCCAAGCCGAGGATTATAAATTTCAAGTTACGGGTACTTATTCTGGGATAGGTGCATCCATTCGAAGAATTGAGAATCGAGTGTACATAGATTCGCCTCTGGAGGGGAAGCCATGTCAAAAAGCAGGGTTAATGGCTGGGGACGAAATCATAACCATAGATGGGATATCCATTAAAGACAAGACTAAATCGGAGGTTCATGATCTTTTGACTGGGCAATCTGGTAGTACGATTTCTGTAGAAGTTGATCGTCTGTCTGTTGGTAGGATTAAAAAAGACCTCATTCGAGAAAGTATTATTCAAAAAAATGTACCTTATTATGGCGTGATAGATGACATTGGTTTTATTAAATTGGTGAGTTTTACTCCCAAAGCTGGTAAAGAAGTAAGAGATGCTGTGACATTATTAAAAAATAAAGGGGCTCAAAAATTAGTTCTTGACCTTAGAAACAATGGTGGGGGTTTGTTAAATGAAGCCATTGACATTGTAAACATTTTTGTCCCAAGAGGGCAACTCATCGTTGAGACTCGGGGCAAATATCCAGAAGACAATAGATCTTTTAAGACGTTAAATGCTCCAGTAGATATTGAAATTCCTTTGGTCGTAATGATAAACGGAAATTCTGCATCAGCAAGCGAGATTGTTGCAGGATCTTTGCAAGACTTGGATCGGGCTGTGGTGGTCGGAAGAAATTCGTTTGGAAAGGGATTGGTCCAGACCACAAAAGGATTGTCTTACAATACTTCTATGAAAATCACTACATCTAAGTACTATATACCGAGTGGACGACTAATTCAACGACTAGATTATAGTAACAAGATAAAGGGTAAAGCAGTGGCAGTATCAGATAGCTCAAAGCGGTTATTCAAGACAAAAAATGGAAGAGAAGTAATCGATGGTGAAGGCATTCATCCAGATGTGAAGGTAAAAGCTAGAAGGATTTCGGAACTATCACAAAGCCTTATTAAAAATCACTTGTTTTTTAAATACGCTAACATTTTTAGGAGTAAAAATGATACCATTGATTTGCCTTTAGAATTTAATGTTTCTGATTATCTATTTAATGAATTCCGTGACTTTATAAAAGACAAAGATTATGACTATATAACTCGAACAGAAAAGGATATTAAGCAACTGGAGTCTCAAGCTAAGGAGGATAAATATCATAAATTTCTTTCGGCTGAACTTACAAATTTAAAATCAGCTATGGACAGTATAAAAATGAATGATACAGAAAATCATAAATTAGAGTTAAAAGAACTTTTAGAGCAAGAAATAGTTCGTCGTTATTTCTATCAACGAGGTGAAATTGAAGTAGGATTTGATGATGATGCTGACTGGCATACATCTAAGGAAATACTCTCTGATCTGTCTGTCTATAATCAACATTTAGCACTGTAATTTTGGAGTTGACATTAATTCTTACCCTTGTATTTTTTGGTGTAGTCGGTGGTTTTATCAGTGGCCTATTGGGCGTGGGCGGTGGAATTGTCTTTGTCCCAGTATTAAGCTCGATATTAATATACTTAGGATACGAAGACCCTGAACTATCAAAATATATTTTAGCTAATTCTTTTGCAGCTACATTTTTTGCGGGAGCAATTAGTTCGTATAAACAATATAAACTCAATGCCTTTTTTCCTCGAGAAATACTATTCACTTGTATGACTGCGGTGCCGAGTAGCATCTTGCTATCCCATTTAATAGCTAAAGGATCGTGGTACGATAAATCATCTTTTAGTATCTTCTTTATTTTTTTATTGGTATTGATGCTAATTAAGTTTTTGTATAAAAGTAATGCAGTAGTATCTGAAGAAACCAACCCTTCCATGGCTAAGTTTTCTATTACTGGATTACTGACGGGAATTATCGCAGGGTTGTCAGGACTCGGTGGAGGAGTAATCATGATTCCCTTGTTTACTCAATACCTCAAGATGGGTATTAAAAAATCTGCATCTATTTCTATAGGAGTTATCCCTGTAATGATGATTCCTATGATGGTGCTTTATGCTTCATACCAACCCGCCAATACGATTGGATATCAATGGGGGTATTTGTTGCCGGGCTTATTTCTGCCATTGATTGGAGGACTATTATTTGCTGCACCATTAGGAGTTGCAATGGGACAAAAATCCTCGAGTAAACGCCTTAAAATTATATTTGCAGTTCTTATCATTGTGGTCATCATTAAAACCATCGGAAACATCATTACTTAACATGTACATCAGATTAATTTTATTACTATTAATAGCGAGTATTAGCTCAGCAAATTTATGGGCACAAAAGCCAAGATTTGGAGAGAAAAAAATTTCAAAACGTGTGAAAAAACACATTGCTTATCTTGCCAGTGATGAGTTGGAAGGGCGATTGAGTGCGTCTGAAAACGATCGGAAATCGGCTGAGTATATAGCAAAGCAATACAAATCTCTTGGGTTAGAACCTGCTGGAGAGGATGGGACGTTTTATCAGTACATGCCTACACCAGATCTTAGGTTAGCTAAATCAAATTCTAATTTAATCTTAGGAGAAGATGCCATGAAATTATTTCAAGACTTCTATCCATTGAGTGCTTCTTCAAACAAAGGATCATATAAAGGAAAGGCTGTGAATGTTCATTATGGAATTGAGGATGCTGGACTTAACCATCAGGATTATGAGAATAAGGAAATTTCTGGGAAAACAGTTCTAATCAAAATGGATATCCCTGGTGGTGTTCATCCTCACAATCGATACATCTCATGGTCTGGAGTAGAGTATAGAGTAAACTATGCCAAGTCGAGAGGAGCAAAAGCAGTAATTTACTACAGTGTAAATGAGGATTTATTTCCTAGTGGAGAATTGTCCAAAACATTAAATAATAGTGGAATCCCTATCTTATTTATTAAAAAGGATTTAGATTCTACAGATCAAATTAATATTCAGTTCAACCTTGATATACTAATGATTACTAAAAAGGCTCACAATGTGCTAGGATTTATTGATAATCAAGCAGATCAAACGGTAGTGATAGGAGCACATCATGATCATTTGGGTCGTGGCCAAAAAGGAGGATCTTTAGCAGAAACACTTGGTGACATTCATAATGGTGCGGATGACAATGCAAGTGGAGTAGCAGGCTTATTCGAGATTGCTCGGGCAATTATTAAAAAGCCTAAAAAATATATTAATAACAACTACCTTTTTATTGCCTTTTCTGGTGAAGAACAAGGATTGATAGGGTCTAAATTTTTTGTAAATAGCCATTTAATGCGGGATAGGAATGTGAATTTTATGATGAATATGGATATGATTGGTCATTTAGATTCAACAAAAAAGACGTTAATCATCAATGGGGTGGGAACATCTCCTGCATGGAACAAAGCCATCGGTGAGATATCTTATCCGCAACGCAAAATTGCAAAAATCAAAACGACTGAAAGCGGAATTGGAGCCTCAGACCATACTTCATTTTATTTGGCTAACATTCCAGCAGTTCATTTTTTTACAGGTCAGCATCAATATTATCATAAGCCAACAGACGATCCATCTATTGTTAATTACGGTGGAGAGGCATTTGTTATTTCATACATGCTCAAGTTGATTGAAAAACTGAATACTTATGGTGAAATTTCTTTTACTGAGACAGCTAAAAAAGAGCCTTCTCGCATGAATTTTAAAGTGACTTTAGGAATCATGCCTGATTATATTTTCGACGGTGAGGGGATGCGAGTAGATGGGGTTAAACTTGAAAGACCGGGATCAAAAGCAGGTATGCAAAAAGGGGATATTATTATTGGTATGGGAGATTCAAACATTGAAAATATTCAAGATTATATGAAAGCCTTATCATCCTACAACAAAAATGACCAGACAACGGTTACTATAAGAAGAAACAACGAAGTAAAAATATTAAATGTGACTTTTTAAGCCATGAAATTAACTGAATATTTAAAGCCAGATAACACATTATTCTCATTTGAAGTACTCCCTCCTCTCAAAGGAAAGAGCATTGATTCACTATATGCAGCCATTGATCCATTGATGGAGTTCAAACCTGCATTTGTGGATGTTACCTATCATCGTGAGGAATTCATAGAACGTCCTCGAAAAGAAGGTGGTTATGACAAAGTGAGCATCCGTAAACGACCAGGTACGGTGGCTATCTGTGCTGCCATTATGAATAAATACCAGGTAGAGGCGGTACCTCACTTAATTTGTGGTGGTTTTACTAAAGACGAAACTGAAAATGCACTGATTGATTTGGCTTTTTTGGGCATCCAAAATGTATTAGCTCTTAGAGGGGATAACCTTAAAGACGAACGGATGTTTGTGCCTGAAAAAAATGGAAATAAAAATTCATTGGGATTGATTCGTCAGATTACGGATTTAAACAATGGGATTTATCAAGATCAAGAACTGAAAAATACCAACGAAACGGACTTTTGTATTGGAGCTGCTGGTTATCCTGAAAAACATATTGACGCACCAAATATGAATAGCGATTTGAAGTTTTTGAAACGTAAGGTAGATGCAGGAGCAAAGTTCATTACTACACAGATGTTTTTTGATAATCAAAAGTATTTTGACTATGTCAAAAATTGTCGAGATGCAGGTATTAACGTACCCATTATCCCAGGAATCAAGCCCATCACCAAAAAAGCTCATTTAAGAAATCTCCCCAAAATTTTTAACATTGATATTCCAGAACCTTTTGCAACGGAATTAGATAAAGCAAAAGACGATGCAGCTGTTCGTCAGATAGGTATCGAGTGGTGTATTCAGCAGTGCAAAGAATTAAAAGCGAACAATGTCCCTGCATTGCATTTTTATACGATGAGTTTTTCATCGAGCACCAAGGCAGTTGCTTCTCAGGTATTTTAAACATACATGCGAGGTATTGTCACAAAATCTACAGGAAGTTGGTACAAAGTTTTAGTTGATGGTAAGGAGGCTGATGCTCGATTAAGGGGTAAGATCAGAACACTTAACCTAAAAAGTACAAATCCGGTAGTTGTAGGTGACACGGTTATTCTTGATAATGATGGAGAAGAATACCTCATCAAATCGATTGAAGAAAGACAGAATTGCATTGTCAGGAAATCAAATAAATTAAGCAAGCAGTTTCAAATCATTGCAGCAAATATCGATCGAGCTTTTTTGATTGTATCGCCAGCTAAACCTCATACACCGCAAGGGTTTATTGATCGTTTTTTGGCAACAGCAGAGGCTTATCATATCCCCGTAACGATCTTGCTCAATAAGAAAGATTTAGATTCTAAAAAGGCATTGCTTCATCGCAATCACTTAATGGAGCTTTATCCAAGTGTTGGGTACGATATTTTTAATGTTAGTTTTTTAGATGCAGAAGATGTATCATTCATAGAACAACTTATTGGCAACCAGTGTGTGTTGTTGGCAGGAAATTCTGGGGTGGGGAAGTCCACATTGATCAATGCCATTCTCCCCAATAGCAACCAAAAAGTAAGTGAAATCTCTTCATCATATCACAAAGGAAGACATACGACCACGTTTGCTCAAATGTTCTTGGGAGAACAAGGCAGTAAGATTATCGATACACCAGGTATCAAGGATTTTGGGATGGTGCAGACCAAACCCAATCAAGTGAGTCATTACTTCCCCGAGATGAGAAGCCGTTTGGCAGAGTGTAAGTATAGCAACTGTTTGCACACCGAAGAGCCTGATTGCCAAATTCTAAAGGCCGTTGAAAATCAAGAAATTGCCGTAACACGCTACGTGAATTATTTGAGTATCTTGGAAGAGGTGACGGTGTGAGGGTTTTTTATCTACTGATACCCTCTATAATTAAATTCTTTACTGTTTGATGGTATGAAAAAGGTATCCATTTGCCAAAATGATTTATCAAAAAGTCTTAGCATTGAATCAACCATTTCAATTGATGAGAACCCTAAGTCTTCCATGTATTTGCACATTTGATAGTATTTTAAGCTGTCATTATTAAGTTGAAAATTATAGGTTTCAATGATGACAAGTTCTGTTTGCTTTAAGACATCTTGAGCTCCTTCCAGAATTGGAACTTCAAAACCGTGTGTATCTAATTTAATTAGAAATGGAGGTTTTAAATTCCTCTTTTTAATTTCTTTATCAATAGATGTTACGGGTACTTCTATGCAGTTTTTTTCGAAAGGAGTTTCGGAGGCTAATCCTCCAAATAAACTCTCATTATCAAAATAAATTGTACCCTCCCTGTTTCCTGCTGCAGCAAGAACATAATCTACATTATTATTTAATGTTTTGAATTTTTATAAATCATTTTTATGTGCATCTTGGGCCTCTATCATTAAATACTTGGCGTTAGGATAATATTCCATGCACATCCTTGACCATGAGCTATTCGATGCTCCAACATCAATTATAGTGTTTACATTTAATCCCCTGTCCAAACATCTTTGAAGCCCTCCAGCCATAGTAAGGTCTAATTTGTTTTGGTCAATTTTTTGAATTCGATAGCCAATTTTTTTAAATCCATTCCGTATAATTTTTTTTATCATATTACTAAACTAATAGTTCATTTTTGTCAGAAACTGCAAACATTAGCAAATCTATAACAACTTATGGAATAGCTAAATTGTGTAAACTAATCAGTCAGTTATGGATTTGATTATCTATCAGAATTAACATTGCAATCAATTAAAAGATATTATATCAGACGAAGCGTCTCTTCATCACCCTGCTCTACCCGAACTTCCCAAGTGCGATCGGCAAGCAGTAAAACAGTGGCTAGAAATTCATCATAAGGCATATTTTTTCCCCATTCGTTCGGAGAGATGAATGAAAGTACTTTAGCACCATCTTTCTCATACAAGTGATATTCTTCTCCAATTTTTGGAGTAAATTTCATTTCTGCTTCATAGATGCCATACGAAACCTGTAGTCGGTTTTCTATTTGACGGACTTGCTCCATGATCGTTTCGGCTTGCTTTTTGAGCATATTAATCTGTTGATTGGCCTGCTTTTGCATGGTCTCAACCGCAGATGCTTTGATTTTGCCTTTATTTTCAGCTTTTATCTGAGGAGAGGATACCGTAAGTGGAATAGGTGAAAACTTAGCATCTCCCGTGTAATAGGGTGTATTTTCATTATTCTTACTCATATTGAAAGATAAACACGCCAATCATCTATTGGTTTTATCGTGTTAAAGTGTGCCTCTTCGTTCTTGCTCTGCTTCTATGCTTTCGAAGAGTGCTTGAAAATTTCCTTTGCCAAAGGATTTTGCTCCTTTTCGTTGGATGATTTCAAAAAAAGCTGATTTAGGAATAAAACATAACTCCGATTCATCTAGAGCAATCGCAGAGCACGAATAGATTTCGTCATCAAATAATGCTCTGTGTCCCATGGTATTCCCACTTTTAATGAGGTGAACAATTTGTTCTTTTCCGTCATAGCCAAGTTGACTCACTTTTATTTTCCGTTTTGCACACAAAATAAACCTCTAGGATGTTTCCCTTCATGAAAAAGGTCTTCTCCTTTTTCAACGGTTATTTCTTGTTTGACAATGCTAATTTGCTTAAGGGTTTCGGGGGGCATTTTGCAAAAATTGAAAGTTTTCTAGATATGCATTCAGAGCAATTATTAGTAGCCATATCTACGAAGTAATATAGATTATATGTAGTTTTTTATAATTTTTTGTTAAAATTATTTTCTTTTTGGGTAAAATAAATGAGTTTCAAATTATGCAACATCTGTCATGGATGTAATTGGTCTGTTATTTTTGATATGTAGGGTTGTGTGAATGAAAATAGCTTCTTTGTTGCATTGGAATGCAATATTCATGGCTTTTTCTCTCTTTTCTCTTGAGATATACCAGGCACTTGATGCAATTAAATCATCCCAACAGGTTCGAATCTCAAATCCGAACAAATTCTGATCATTTTTACATCTTGAGAAATTGGTCTGAAAACACATGTGAACTCTCAATCGATCGATGAATTCTTGACATGATTTGTAATTAGTAAATTCTTTACTTTCTAGTACAAAATGATTCTTGTCATCATACATTTGGATGGTGTAAGCGGAGTTCTCTTCTTGAATTCGAAATGTTGGCTTCTTCATTTTAATGATTTTTTAGGTATTAAAATTATCTAAAAGATGGTAATAAAATTATCAATCTTGCTTTCTATTAAGTTATAGATTAATATTTAAATTCCAATTCTGTACACATTTTTAACAATCGTGTGTCAATGTTTACATCTTGAATCATAGTCGTTTGTTGAGTTTTTAAATTTGTTATAACGTTAGATAACATGGCAATAAATAGGCTAATTACTGGTTGCGTCATTGCATTACTTTTTGGATGTAGTTCAGATTCATCACAGGATGCTACATCTGATTCTTTAAACCAAGATTCAACCCTTCAAACGGTTGAAACTAAAGATAAATTGGTTTCATCTGAAATTAAAAAGAGACCGAAGTCATTTGCAAAGCCCTATGAATTTAAACAAAAAATTAATCGATATACGACAAATTTTTTTGAGAACCCTTTGGAAGGAGATATACGTATTTCGGGAAGTTTTTGTGAATTAAGAGGAAATCATTTTCATGCAGGAATTGACATGAGGACTGGTGGAGTGGAAGGATGGAATGTTCGTGCATCTGCAGATGGATATGTAGAACGGATCAAAGTCAGTACACGAGGTTATGGTCGAGTGCTTTATATAAGACATACCAATGGCTACACAACGGTATATGGTCACTTGCAACAATTTAAAGGAGCCATTGCTAATTATGTTAAAGAATTACAATACAATCAACGCAAATTTGAAATTGAGTTATACCCTAAAGCAGGGGAGCTTCCAGTTAAAAAAGGGCAGGCGATTGCACTGAGTGGTAATACTGGTGGAAGTGGGGGGCCTCATTTACATTTTGAAATTAGAAATACCAGTGGACAGAGCACCAACCCACTTTTACATGGCTTAGGCATTCAAGATAAATTGAAACCAGAAATTAAGCGGGTGAGTATTTATAAAAGAGATAAGGAGATTCTATACTCAAAGGGCAACTATCCATATATCACCATCAGTAAATGGGGAGATCAAATCCAAAAAGGGAAAGTAATTAATCTCAAACCTGGGAAGTACAGTTTTGGTGTATGGGCAAACGAATATTTTACAGATAAAAAGAATGTACTAGGAGTCAATTATTGTTGGCTTACAGCGAATCGTCAACTGGTGTACTCGTATCAAATTAGTAAATTTAATTTTTCTCAAGGTAGATTTATTAATGCTCATATTGACCCTTTTTTGAAATGGAAGGACAAAAAAACATATGTCCGACTATTTAAAGAAAGATTTAACCCTTTGCCTTATTATGTTCAAAAGAACGATGGAAATGTAATTATTGGTGAGGGAGATTCTGTGGTCATGAGAATGTATCTAAAAGATTTTGTGGGTTTAGTAGATTCTGTTTCGTGGGTGATTTACGGAAATAAAAATGCCAATGATTTGCCACAACCATTTGGGGGTTCTTTTGAAAAAATCAAACGAGTGAAAAATAATACTCGCATTCAATTTTATGAATGGGATATTAATGTTCCTAAAAAATCAGTCTATCATCCCTTTGACTTCAAACTAAAAATCAAGAATGCTAAAAAAAATATGTTGAGTAAGACGTTGCAGATGCACTACCCATATACCGCTCTCCATTCATACATTAATGTGTCGTATAGTGTTCCAGAAAAATGGTTGAGTTATGGATCAAAACTATGTGCTTTTAGCATGGACGGGTCACGTACTTACTACGAGGGAGGAATACTGAACGGAAGTGTGCTTACGTTTAAAACCCGTTCTTTAGGAGAATATGCTATTGGATACGATAATAAGGCCCCAATGATCGAGGCTGTTAAAGTTGGAAAATCCTACCGATTTAGGGTGAGAGATGATTTAAGTGGTGTAAAAAAAATCACCTGTTCTATTGATGATAAATGGATATTAGCAGAATATGAACCAAAGACAAATACAGTAAGTGGGAGTATCCCAAACTGGATTAAACCAGGAACTTATAATTTCAAATTGATTGTAGAGGATGCTAGGAATAATAAATCACAATTTGAGCAAAAGATTGTTCTTTGATAATCCAACTTTCAATAATTTTGTTAAACTATTATGAGCAACATAAAACAAGGAGACAAGGCACCAGAATTTAAGGGAGTCAATCAAAATGGAGATGCAGTTTCGCTTTCAAGCTATGCAGGCAAGAAATTAGTGCTTTATTTTTATCCAAAGGATGATACTCCTGGATGTACTGCTGAGGCCTGTAATTTGAGAGATAATTACAATCAGCTTTTGAGTGAAGGGTATGCAATATTAGGGGTCAGCCCAGACAATGAAAAAAAGCATCAAAAGTTTATCGATAAGTATAATTTGCCTTTTGATCTGCTTGCGGATACCGAAAAAGAAACATGTGAAATGTTTGGAGTATGGGTTCAAAAAAGCATGTATGGCAGAGAATATATGGGAGTAGCACGTACTACTTTTATTATTGACGAAAATGGAATTGTAGAAGAAGTAATTTCTAAAGTCAAGACTAAGGAGCATACCGCTCAGATTCTAAAAGCATAAAAAAAACCACTCGCTCAGCGAGTGGTTTGTAATTTAAAGAGAAATTATCTTAGAAAGGGATTTCTTCTGTTTTACTTTGATTTTTTGGGGTTAAAATTAAAAAATCAGAAGTGACAATTTCAGTAGTGTAACGTTTGTTGCCTTCTTTGTCATCCCAACTTCGGTTGGTTAATTTTCCTTCCACAAGTATTTCTTTACCCTTAGTAAGTAGTTCTTCCATTAGAGATGCTGTTTTGCCCCATGCAACAATGTTCTGCCATTGCGTGTCTTGTACTTTTTCTCCTTTTTGATTTTTGTAAATCTCATTCGTAGCAAGTGTAAATTTAGCTACTTTTCTTCCTCCGTCGAGTTCTTTGATTTCAGGGTTCATTCCTAGGTTTCCGATCAATTGTACTTTGTTTTTTAATGCGTTCATAATAATTGTTAAGTGTTTAAATTGTTTTGTTTAGTGTCCCTTGCGAGACGATTATTATATTTAGTTAATTCTATTGCTCCTTTCGAACAACACTACAAAGTGAATGTATGGTCCAAATAATATCACTACTTTAAGTACTTCTTACGTTTATAATCGCTTGTAAGCACTTGCAAGCAATTTAATTAACTAATAATTAGTCGATTATGCTTATTCAAATAAGTAGTGCATAATTTTTATAAGCAAAAAAAATCCCCTTGCTTCTGCAAGGGGATTTGTGATATTTGATGGTGAAATTTAAAATATTTGGAATTTTACGGGTATTCTAAATCGCATGTTTACCGATTTGTCACGCTGCTTTGCTGGACGCCATCTGCCAGAAGTCAACTTGATTACTCGCATGGCTTCATCTTCTAGACCAAATCCTTTCTTTCTCCCTAAGATAGTTACATCTCGAACTCTTCCACTTTTGTCAACTACAAACATGACATTTACTGTACCCTGCATGTCATTTTCTAATGCCATTGGTGGGAATGTGATGTTTTCTGCAATAAAACGTTGTAGACCAGCATCTCCGCCAGGGAAGGATGCTTTTTCAGATACATCAAAGATTTCAAAAACCTCATTTGTCTCTTCAGGTTCTTCCTCCTCTTGCTCATATAAATCCATCTCCGTATCCTGATCAATCTCATTGTCTTCAATCTCAGGTTGATCCTCTTCGATTTCTTCGTCGTCTTCTACCACTTCAATTTCTGGTGGAGGTGGAGGTGGAGGTGGTTTTTTTTCTTGAACAGTGTTTTCCATAACAACCAAGTCTTCTTCGATGATGATGTTTTCTAATTGGTCTGGCCTATCATCATATATGGTATATGAGAAGGCTCCAAAAACTACCAACAATGAGAATGCTAGTCCAGTTAGGAAGAAGTCAATTCTTTTGTTTTTGACTTCAGGTTTTGGATACTTTTTAATTTCCATGAGAATTGTGATTCAAAATTAACGTAAAATATTTATACCTTAATTACCTTTCTCCTGAAAAGGTAAATACTTTTTTAATAACGGAAGCATATTTTGAGTTATTGTCAAGAGCATAGTGCCTAAAATACAGCCCATCGTATTTGCAATCATGTCATCGATTTCAAAACTTCGACCATTATTTAAAGCACTTTGTAAGAATTCTATAAGAACTCCGTATATGATTCCTGAAATGAGTATAACGACTTTATTTTTTTGAGTTAAATTTTCATTACTCAACGCCCATAGCTGAACAAAAAAAAAGTAAAGAGTCAAGTGAATGATTTTGTCTAAACCTAAAAGACTCTGAAAAGAGAAGGGTTTAAAAACAGCTGCAGGCAATAAACAAGAACTAGCTATAAAAGCGGTCCAGATTATGGCAAATATTTGTGCTCGATTGAGCTTCACAAAAGCTATCTTTATTGACCAATGAGTGACTTGTATGCGTCAGCATCCATCAACCCATCGATTTCAGACATGTCAGATGCTTTAATTTTTACCATCCAACCTTCTTCATATGGAGACTCATTGACACTCTCTGGAGCATCTTCAAGATTTGTATTGATAGCAACAATCTCTCCACTGATCGGCATAAACAAGTCTGATACAGTTTTTACCGCCTCGATTGTCCCAAATACTTCATCTTGGCTAAGGGTTTCTCCTTCGGTTTCAATTTCTACAAATACAATATCTCCTAACTCACTTTGTGCAAATTCAGTTACTCCAATTGTTGCAACATCACCATCCATAGACACCCATTCGTGCTCTTTTGTGTATTTTAAATTTTCAGGGAAATTCATTTTTTTATCAATTAAGTTTTTATTGTGTTTTAGCCATTCTTTTATGCGTTCCAAATATATTAAGAACGTTATGTATTTTTTGCTTTAAGTCTTTTCTTTCTACAATGAAATCAACAAACCCTTTTTCTTGTAAAAATTCAGATCGTTGAAATCCTTCAGGAAGATCTTTGCCAATCGTTTCTTTAATAACTCGTGGCCCTGCAAATCCAATCAATGCTTTTGGTTCCGCAATATTTACATCACCAAGCATGGCAAATGAAGCAGTTATCCCTCCAGTTGTTGGGTCAGTGAGTACAGATATGTAGGGGAGTTTTTCTTCTGCTAAAAGAGCAAGTTTTGCAGATGTCTTAGCCATTTGCATGAGTGAAAAAGCAGCTTCCATCATACGAGCTCCACCACTTTTTGATATGATAATCATTGGGATTTTTAGTTCAATAGCCTTATCGATAGCTCGGGCAATTTTTTCTCCCACAACAGATCCCATTGAACCCCCGATGAATGCAAAATCCATAACTGCCATGGATACTTTTAAACCATTGATTTTACCAACAGCTGTTCTTACAGCATCTGTCAAACCACTTCTAGCTTTGGAGGCTTTGACTCGATCTGGGTAGGTTTTTGTGTCCTCAAATTTTAACGGATCACCTGAGCTCAGATCCACATCCAATTCCTTGAATTTACCCTCATCAAAAAGAATGGCAAAATATTCCCTTGATCCAATTCGTTCATGATGACCACAGTTTGGGCAGACACACAAATTCAACTCAAATTCCTTTGTACTGGTTGGATTTTTGCATTGTTTGCACTTATACCAAAGACCGTCTGGGGTAGGTTTTTTGTCCTTTGTTTCTGTTCGAATTCCTTCTGTTGCTCGCTTAAACCAACTCATATTGAATGCTTTTTTTCATTTCAAATTTTTGCAGTATAGCAAAGCAAATGTACATTTTTTTTAATACCTACCTTTGTATTTTATGGATAAAGAAATAATTGTCAAAGTTGCTGATTCCCCTCAATCCATGGAGGCTATTTTCGAAATTCGCAGAACAGTATTTGTAATCGAACAATCCGTCAGTGAAGAGGAAGAGTATGATGAGTTTGAATCTTCGAGTACGCATCTTTTTGCAACTTGCGACAATCAGGTAGTGGGTACATGTAGATTTCGCAATACAAGTCTGGGAATTAAATTAGAACGATTTGCTGTAATCAAAGCGTATCGGGCTCAATCTGTTGGTGCATCTTTACTTAAAGCGGCTTTAGCTTTAGTAGATCATGATCGAATGATTTATTTGCATGCTCAAGTTCAAGTAGTAGAATTTTATAAAAAATATGGATTCGCTCAAGAAGGAGAGCAATTTGAAGAAGCAGGTATTCAGCATTTCAAAATGATATATTCAGCCGATAATTTGCAATAAATCGTGTTTCATTTTCGTTGACTTACCTTTGCTAAACACATGAAAAAAATACTCGTTACAGGTGGGCTTGGATACATAGGAAGCCATACTGTAGTTGAACTTCAATCTGCAGGTTATGATGTGGTGGTAATTGACAATTTAGATAATTCGACAGAAGAAGTAAAAGAACGAATCGTTTCGATATCTGGTCGTTCGATTGACTTGGTCATTGGAGATGTGAATGATCAAACAATCATGAATCGAATTTTTAAGGAATATGATTTTTATGGGGTGGTTCATTTTGCGGCATACAAGGCCGTTGGAGAGTCAGTTGATAACCCAATTAAATACTATGAAAATAATGTTTCAGGTTTAATTACCCTTTTAGGAGCCATGGAAAGGCATGGTGTTCAAAATTTAATCTTTTCTTCGAGTTGTACAGTTTATGGAATAGCCGAAGATTTGCCTGTAACAGAAGACACTCCCATAAAAAGTGCTGAAAGCCCTTATGGAACCACTAAAATAATTGGTGAAGAAATTATTCAGGATTATGCAAAACATAAAAATATTAAAACCATTTTGTTGCGGTATTTTAATCCAGTTGGAGCTCATCCTTCTGCCCAAATTGGGGAATTGCCCAATGGTGTGCCTAGTAATTTGGTGCCTTATATTACGCAAACTGCAGCGGGTATTCGAGAGCAGTTAGTGATTCACGGGAATGATTATAATACTTCAGATGGCACGTGTATCCGAGACTACATTCACGTAGTAGATTTAGCCAAAGCCCATGTGAAGGCCATGACATTTGCAGATAAGATGACGAGTTCGGTGGATATATTCAATGTAGGGACAGGTGACGGTTCTACTGTTTTGGAGGTGGTACAAGCTTTTGAGGAACGATGCAATATGCGTTTGAATTACAGAATCGGACCAAGGAGAGATGGAGATGTAGAACAAATTTTTGCTGACACTCAAAAAATAAATGATGTACTTCAGTGGCAAACGGAATATGACTTACACGATATGATGTACCATGCTTGGATGTGGCAAAAAAGTATTTCTAGAAAATAAATTTAAAAAAAATCTCAACCTTTTTACTGAAGCTCTCGTATATGGAAGTAAATCAACATATATTTAAACATAAAAAATACAAATTATGAAATTTTTAAGATCAACTTTTTTAACCGCACTACTCGCTTTAATAGGAGGTGCTGTTTATGCTGGGTGTACAGCAAGAGCAAGTTACACACAAAACGGAAGTACCGTTACTTTTTACAATGATTCATCTACTTCGGTATCAGGAAATCACACACTAACTTGGCATTTTGGAGATAGAACTACTGGTTCAGGCAGTCAGGTATACCATGCCTACAATTCCTTTGGTACTTACAATGCTTGCTTGGTAATTTATGACTCTGCTTCTCAGTGTGCAGATTCTACTTGCTTTACTATCACTATATCCAATAATAATGGGGGTAATAATTGTAATGCAAGTTTTACATCAAATGTAGATTCAGCAAATAGCTTGAAATACTATTTTAGTGGAAGTGCTCCATCGTCAGGAGGAAGTGCAGAATGGGCTATATATGATAATGGCAATAAGATTTATAAAGGACAAAATGCTATGCATACATTCAGTGCTGCAGGTACTTATGATGTGAGTTATTCTTTATTGGATAGCCTAGGTGATAGTTGTAGTCACAAAGTGCAAACAATAACAGTTGTTAATAACAACAATGGTGGAGGTAATAATTGCAATGCCACTTTTACTTATAATGTAGGAGTAGATGGTTTGAAATATTATTTTACAGGAAGTGCACCGTCAGTAGTAGGGAGTGCCTCATGGGAAGTGATTGAAAATGGCATAGTAACAAATTACAATGGTCAAAACGCTACCCATACGTTTAGTGCAAGTGGTACATATAGAGTTCATTACACCTTAAAAGATTCTCTTGGTCGTATGTGTGATTCGATAGGTCAACTTATTACTGTCGTTAAATCAGCTCCAACCTGCAAAGCATCTTACTATGTAGCATTGGATTCGAATAATAAGTTTGGGTTGTACTTGGTAAACAACAGTACAGGTACTAATAATAACACACAATACTCATGGGATTTTGGAGATGGAACTACGTCTAATGCTCAATACCCAACACACCAGTATGCTAACTTTGGAATATATATGGTTTGCCTAACGATTTCAGATTTGAATTCAAATTGTTATTCTACTCATTGTGATACGATTGGGATGGATTCTAATGGAAGCATATTAAAACTGAATGGTTTTGGAATTACGGTTATCGATGAAGCAATGTTAGGAGTAGAAGAGCAAACAACTTCGTTTGCTGGGGTTAATGTATATCCAAATCCATCTACGGGTAAATTTACCTTTACAATTGATAGCAAAAAAGGAGCTAAAATGTCTATGCGTGTAATGAATAGCATGGGACAGCAAGTAGCTCAAAACGAAACGTATCTAACTACTGGAAGCAATAAAATACAACTAGACCTCAGCTCATTGAGTGACGGTCTCTACTTTGTAAATCTGCGTGCAGGTGATGAAGTAAAAAGTGTGAGACTTTATTTGGCTAGATAATTTGAAATCTTAGTTTTTTGGTTAGAAGGTAGAGTTACATATGTAGCTCTGCCTTTTTCTAAAAAATGAGTTTGTATGACTGATGACCAACTAATAAAAGGATGTATAAAAAATGACAGAAGGTGTCAGAATAAGTTGTATGAAAAATATTTTCCATTGATGAGTAGTATAACCATTAGATATTGTAATGAACAATCGGAAGTTCTTCAAAAGCTAAATGGGGGATTTTTGAAAGTGCTACAAAACATAGAAAAATATAATAATCAATATGCGATAGCCACTTGGATTAGAAATGTGATGATAAACCACTTGATCGATGAGTATAGAAAAGATAAAAAGTATATTGCCAATATTCACGTTACAACCTATGAGGACTTCAACGTTCCTGTAGATTATAATTTAGGGGAGGCAAATATTCAAGAAAAAGATTTAAGAGCGATGTTGGCAAAACTTCCAGCCCTCACTCAAAAAATCTTCAATCTATTTGCCATTGATGGTTATAAACATAAAGAAATAGGCGATTATTTGGGAATACCCATAGGAACGAGCAAATGGCATGTGAATGATGCAAGAAAAAGATTAAAAGTAATGCTTGAAAAGCAAGTGAAAGTAGAAAAAAGATTAGCAAAATTAAAGTGAGTAAGATAGATGACATATTCAGAGACGGACTGTATGACAAGGGGTTAAAATACTCCAAGTCTGATTGGAAGGCTATGGCAGCATTGTTGAATCATCAAGCTAGTTTCTCTTTTCGATATCGATGGTGGATTAGATCTTCGGTTGTCCTCATGATTACAAGTTTTTCTATGCTTATTTATTTGTGTGATTTTGACACAAAAGGTAAGGACACTATTGCAACTTCTAATCAAGAGGTTAACAAAAATCAGTCTTATTTTAAAGAACCATCTATAAATTTTGAGGACAAAAAGTCTCTAAAAGACCTCAATAAAACTAAGCCTAGTTCAACTCGAGAATCAACGATAGCAGATGATGCTATGACAGTAGTTATCCCTGAGAAAAAACAAAACAATTTTGTGAGTTCTACGGATTATGATACAGATGATCATAATTTGAATAATCCCAAAATTTCTGGGGGAATAAATGTTAATTCAGTTGAAAGTAGGCTCAACCTCACACAAAGAACTATTTCAAATTCAGAAAGGGATGGAATGAATCTTAATACGAATAATTTGGCTGATGAAAAATTAAATCAAAAAGATATTATTGAATATAAAGATCAGACATCAGAACAAAAATTCAATAGCTCAATAGTATTAGAAGACTTGAAACAAGAAACATTGGGGTTAGATCCATATGGTATTGATGGGTTTAAGTATGATCATAATCCTAACATAAAAAATATTGGGGTACTAAAAAGTCCCTATTCAAGGTGGTCATTTTATGCGTCAGCGTACATCAAATCAATTCAATATCAAACCACAATTCGATTGAATAACCTTGTGGATGAAAGTAATCACAAGTCGAATGAACATGAAATACGAAGTCTAGGTTATGGATTAAATCTAGCTGCACAGAAAAACCGTTTGAAATTCACATCGGGCCTAGGTGTGATGACATTACAGCAGAAAACGAATTACGTATTGTCTACAATAGAAAAAACATACATCACCAAAAAGAAATTACTAAACCGTAATTATATCATTTCGCCAAGAGGGACCTCCATTGCTCTAATTGGAGATGTCGTTGTCGATATTACAACAACAACTATTCAGCGAGATATATGTGTCGATTGCATATCCAATTTTGATTATTGGACCATACCATTTCAAGTGGATTATCAGACCATGCCTCGAAATCGAATTTCATTTTTTGGTGGACTTGGTATGAATATCGATATCCTAAAAAAGACCAATGGTTATTTTACTGCAACTGCAGATAATGGTGTTTTGGATGTTGTAGAATTAGAAGAAAACTTACTGAATAACACCTTGATTAGAATTAGCGGATCAGTAGGTCTTCGATATGGACTAACAAAATCATGGGGAATACGATCGAGTTATCAATATGGTTATGGTATAAATTCGATGTTAAAGTCCTATGACCAGCTTCCTCAAACAAAGGCAATTCAGTTTGGGGTAGAATACAAAATCAGGTAATTACCAAGGACTGTTACCTTGATTTAAATCCAATTGTAATCCATTTTTTAGCTTTTCTTTTTCAATTTTAAGAATACCAAAGTGACTCATAAAGTTTTCTTTTTGGTAGCTATCAACATCCCATTCTTTAATTATATTCTCTTGACTTACGCATAAAATCCTAGGGTAAGTTTTTCCTTCAAGTAATCGTTTGAATAGGGTGAAATCTTCAATTTTGTAATGAGGGTCATTCTTGTTTCCTGCTTGTGTGAAGAAGTAATTTTGCTCATACTCTGAGCCATAGTTGACGAGATAAATGGGAGGAAGTTTTGAAGATGATTTCATGGACGAAATATCGCGGTAAACTTCTTGACAATGACTGCAAGTCATACTAAATAGACATACCAGTGTAGTATCATTTTTTTGTAGGTGTTTGCTTAAGTCAGGTATATAAGAATTTAACAATTCAAGTGTAGTTTGAGGGCTAATTTTATTTGAACTTGATGCGTCATTTTTTTTAGAAATTATTTTGTTGATTTTCTCCGAAGTCGTTATTTCTTTTTGGGATTTTTTAATCAATAGCTCTTTATTTGAGGCAGGTGTTGTTGGAGAATCAATCAACATACTATCTTGGAAATCAGTGTCTGTTGTGTCTTGGACTGTTATATTTTGTGATGTAGTGGTTGAATTTATACTTTCTGGAGCTTTTTGGTAAGATTTTACACCAAAGCTAAGCGTGAATAAGGTTACTAATCCAAGAAAAACGGATGAGGTCCATGATCGAAAGGTTTGATTGTTAAACTTGAACCAAGCTAATATAGCCAGACCTATTCCAATAACATTCTTAATAATGGATTCGAGATTATTCATAGGTAATACATCACCAAAACAGCCACAATTCCCCTCAATAAAACCATTTTCCTTTTTTAAGCTTTCATAAAAGAGGTGAACAGTAAATAGGATCAAAGTAAGCAGAGTTAGAGGTAGGGTTACTTTTTTGAAACCTTTGTTTTGAAGAAGAGCAATACCAATCCAAAGTTCTAAAGCTACTAATATGCGTGTCAGCCATTGAACTAAAATCATTTCTTGAGGGCGATTAAAATAATCTTGTCCAAGAATTAACTCAGCAACCATACTATCAAAAAAAGGCATGGAAATTAATTTACTTACTGCTCCAAAAATGAAAAGAAAACTAAGTAGTAGGCGACTTATTTGAACAATCATATCTAATTTGTGATAGCTTAACGAAGAAAAATTATTTGTGTTATTTGAATCGAAGTGATTTAGCTTTAATTATTCGGAGATAAACTCAAGAGAAGCATGTTGAATAGCATCAAAACCCTCATTAATATTTATTAAATTGTGGAAGCCACGCATCTTTAATACAGAAGATGCAATCACTGATCGGTATCCGCCAGCACAGTGTACATAAAAGTTTTTTTCTTTAGGAAATTGATCAGTCTCTTCATGTAGCATGCTTAGGCAAATATGATGAGCGTCTTTGATATGTTTTGTATCCCATTCACCCTTTTTACGAACATCATAAATGGGGTTGTGATTAGTCTTATATTCAGTTTCAAATTGATTAGTAGGAACAGATTGAATGGTATCGATTTCTCTACCCTCTTTTTTCCAAGCCTCAAAACCACCTTTTAAATATCCTATAGTATTATCAAATCCTACACGGCTCAGCCTAGTGATAACTTCATTTAATCGATTCTCATCACCAACGATAAGAATAGGTTGTTTAACATCTTTGATAATAGCTCCAACCCATGGAGCAAAATTTCCGTCAATGCCAATGAATATACTTCGTGGGATGAAACCTTTGATAAATTCTTTCTCGTGTCTAACATCAAGGATTGTTGCCTGGTGTTTGTTGGCGGCTATTTCAAATTCTGCAGGACTTAGTGGTGAGTTCCCCTTTGATATGACATCATCAATATTCACATAACCCGATTTGTTCATCATGACATTCATTGGGAAATATGCCGGGGGTGTAGATAGTCCATCGGTTAACTCCTGAATAAATTCAGTTTTTGTCATGTCTGGTCTCAGTGCATAGTTCATTTTCTTTTGATTGCCGAGTGTATCTACTGTTTCTGTCATCATGTTTTTGCCGCAGGCACTTCCGGCACCGTGTGCAGGGTAAACAATGACATCATCAGCTAGGGGCATAATCGTATTTCTAAGACTATCAAATAAAATTCCAGCCAATTCCTCTTGGGTAATATTCACCGATTTTTGGGCAAGATCAGGTCTGCCAACGTCACCCAAGAATAATGTGTCTCCTGAAAAAATACAATGATTTTTTCCATTTTCATCTCTCAGAAGATAAGTGGTGCTCTCCATGGTATGGCCTGGAGTGTGCAGAGCAATAATAGTGATGTTGCCAATCTTAAATTCTTGTTTGTCTTTAGCTATAATTGCGTCATAAGTAGGGTTAGCTAATGGTCCGTAAACAATATTTGCTCCTGTTTTTTCGGATAACGTAATGTGGCCACTTACAAAATCAGCATGAAAATGAGTCTCAAAAATGTATTTTATCTGTGCATTTAATTTGTCAGCCTTGCTGATGTAAGAATCAATTTCTCGCAATGGATCTATAATAGCTACTTCACCATTACTCTCAATAAAATAAGCTCCTTGTGCAAGGCAATTCGTGTATATCTGCTCTATGACCATTCGTTTTTCAATTCACTTCAAAGATAACTTTAAAATAAGTTACCAATTAATCAAAAAACTGATGATAATATTAGTTAATGTAATGAGGAGTTAAAGCTTATCATTTTCTTGGAGTTTTCGAATAATATCTTTTTGAGAATTTACCCCATTAACGATAGAATTTACGGAGATAGTTGCCCCAGAGATAGCATCTATATTTTCTCCAACGGTAAAGTTTTCTCTATGTTTAAATTGTTTAAGCCATCCTCTATTTGCTATTTGATATCCATGATCTGAGGTGTATTCAATAACTTTAACTTTCTCTATTTGATAATTGGTATTGAAGACAGTCATGTAGAAGAACTCTTCGAAACTCGATTTCTCTTTATTATCTGTTGAACATCCACCAATTTTGCAACCTAATGCCCTAGATGCAATTGCATAACCCATTAGAGAGTCTCCTTGAGTTAGATTAAAAACATGGTGATTGCTATGCAAATCAGTTAGTATCTCATCCGAATGTTTGATGTCTTTACCAAAAATTCGGATGAGTGTTTTGTTTACCTTTTTTTTTAGATGATCAGGAAGCGGGGAATGATAGCCACTCCATGAAGCTGAAATGGCAACAATCCCAAGAATACAGATTCGCTTAACTGTTTTTATTTGCATTTTATCTAAACCAATAACCTATCCCCGCATTGAAGGTGTTTGTTTTTGTGTTATTACCATTTTTTTGCTGTTGGTAATCAGCTTTAACTACAAAGTTAGGATTTAAAAAACATGATATTCCTGTTGTGATTACCTCATTGCTATAGGCAAGATTTTTGTTTTGGTTAGCTGATACTTTGTGATGAGTATCATAGTTTGAATATCTAACGAATGGGACTAGCTTATTTTTTAGATTTAAAGCGGATCCAATGTTATATCCGACTTCTGCATAATATCCGTACGTAGTTTTTCCTAGATCTCGGTTTGTGATGGAATTATACTCATTAGTGTTAGTCAGATTCATCCAAATAACCTCTCCACGAGCTTCAAAGTTTTTTAATTGATATCTAAAATCACTGCTAATCATGTTGATGCCAATGCTAGAACTATCAGCTTGTCTAAAAAGCATAGTACTATCTTGGTTCAAATTGTTAAATAATGATGATTCTGTTTGACCAAAATATCCAGAGAATCCAAAATTTAAACCTTTGATACCATAATATGTAAGTCTACCTGAAAGATCAAAGTCTGAAACCGTTACTTGAGATCCTTTTTGTCTAGCTCCTCTGATTGGTTTTCGCCCACTAAGTTTAGGTCCATCATCGTATCCAAGTGGACCATTGACAGCATATAGTTGATATCGAAGTCCAATATCAGATATATTACCAGCTACTCCTGCTCCGATTTCTCTCCATGTAGTAGGAATAATTACATTATTAATCATTGGTCTTTCAACACCGTTAAAAGTAGTAGGTTCGTGGTATTCATTGACAATTCCCATTGGAATAAGCATAAGACCAGCTTGGAGATTAAGCCACGGTTTAGCTTTGTAGTTTAAAAACGCTTGTTCTAAATAAACTTCTTTGATGTGTTCAATCTCTATTTCTGTGATAAAGGATGTTTTAGAGTCAAACTTGTATCCAAATAATAAAACTTGTCGGTGCACATCAAGGCTACCGTTGTATTGGGTATTATCTGCAAAAGGTTGGTTGAAATGAACCTCACCGTAAGCAGCCATTAGTAAGTTGCCATCTTTACTATCAATAAGAGTTTGGGCAGAATTTTTAAGCTGTCTTTTGGTGCTATCTGATGATTGAGCATTTACAAAATGAACAATTAGAATAAAAATTAGTGTGTATATTTTTTTCATTATTTCTGATGCAAATCTATTTTTATTTAGATTAATTAAAAATAAAAAAATAAAATTATTGATTTGTGAACAAAATTTTAGGATCAATCATGTAAAATAAATTTTTGTTTTGTTATAAAAAGTGGAGCATGGGTAACTGTTGAAGGTTATGTAAAAAGAGTTATAGAATGAATTAAGAAATTACTTTAGATGTCACTTTTTTGTTGTTGTTGTTTGGTTTTAATTATTCAAATATTAAGGTCATAAATCGTTATATTCGTGATTCTGAAGTAGTTATAATGTTAGTAGCAATCCAAAATCTTAAGCATCGGATATCTTTTGTCGGCTTATTATTATTTTTAGTATTGTCTATGAATGCCCAAAATTTACTCTCAAATTATTCGGATGAATGGGGAGACAAAGGGTTTCATTTTAATGTGTTCAACATCGAACATCTTAGTATTAACAAATTACAATCTTCAGATTTCATTGCTGATTATTTAAAGCTCTCAAAAGAAAGCAACTTGATTCAAAAATTTGCTCAAAACAATGATTACGATGTAATAAGATATACTCACAGTATTCATAATCAGCATATTTTGGGGAGTGAAGTAGTAGCTCATTTTGATGGTGACATACTCAAGGGGTTCAATGGTATTATATATAATCCGATGATTGCATTGCCAATTATTGAGCCAGAAGAAGCAAAGCAAATAGCTATAAAATTTTCGGGGGGAAGTGTTTTTAATTGGCAAATTGAGGAGGAAGAAGCGATGATAAAGCTTTGGACAGAAGATAGTTTGGCTACTTATGATCCAATACCCGAATTAATTTATGTTCCTCAAGACTTAGATTTTTCAAAAGAGTTCAGTCTGTGCTATGGTATGGAGATTAATGCTTTAGAGCCATTAATCAAAAAGAATATTTATATCCATGCTCTAACTGGAGAAGTATGGGCCTATGAGGATTTAATCCATGAAGTAGAGGTTAAAGGAAGGGCAAACACCAAATACAGAGGGGTCCGATCTATTCAAACAGACAGTACAAGTCCAACTAATTTTAGATTACGTGAGTCAGGGAGAGGAAATGGAATAGAGACATACAACATGCAGAAAGGAAAGACTTATGGTGCTGCTGTCGACTTTTTAGATACGGATAATTATTGGAATAATTATAATGTAAATCTTGATGAAGTTGCTACTGATGCTCATTTTGGGGCAGAAATGACTTATGATTATTTTCTCAAGAATTTTGGTAGAAATAGTTTTGATGGGAATGGTGCTAAGATTAGAAGTTATATTCATTATAGGTCCAATTATGTAAATGCATTTTGGAATGGATATGTGATGACTTATGGAGATGGCAATGGAAGTTCATGGTATCCGCTTACAAGCGTAGATATATGTGGTCATGAGGTAACTCATGCTGTTACTACTAATAGTGCAGGGCTTATATACAGATATGAGAGTGGGGCTTTGAATGAATCTTTTAGTGATATTTTTGGTAATGCCATAGAATTTTATGCTGATTCTACTCAATTTGATTGGGGAATGGGAGAGGATATTACCTCATCAGGAAGAGGTCTTCGAAACATGGCAAAGCCAAATGATTTTAGAGACCCAGATACTTACAAAGGAAATTACTGGCATACTGTACCATCAGATAATGGAGGTGTTCATATAAATAGTGGTGTGCAGAATTATTGGTTTTATCTTCTTACTAAAGGTTTTTCAGGAATAAATGATAATGGTGATTCATTCAAGGTAGACAGTATTGGAATTAAAAAAGCTGAACAAATTGCTTTTCGAAACTTAACTAATTATTTGACACCCTCTTCAAATTTCAAAGAAGCTCGATATTATGCGATACAGTCTGCTTCAGATTTGTATGGGCCATGTAGTAATGAGGTGATTGCTACAACTAATGCATGGTTTGCAGTTGGTGTTGGACAGAAATATGATAGTTCTTCTGTTGAAGTTAACTTCAGTGCAGACACACTATTTTGTTTTTCTGATGATATCGTTCCACTTAGAAATGAGTCGTTTAATACTAAAAGTTATTCATGGACCTTTAGTAATGGGAATACTTCGGTTTTAAAAAATCCTACTAATGTTTTTGGTGCTCAAGGTAAATATGATGTTAAGCTAGTTGCTGAAGGATGTTTTCTTGGGGTCAAAGATTCAATGGAAAAAATAGCATACATCGAAATAGACTCTTTACGTGATATATGTAAAGCATCACTTCCCATTGCAGGCAAATGGATTACATACAATGTTTGTGAAGGTTTTGTATATGATCATGGGGGTGAATCAAACTATTTTAACCTCACCAGAGACACCGTTACTCTGGATTTTGGGGTGAGCGATAGTGCTTACCTTACATTCAGCGAGTTTGCCTATGAAGAGGGTTTTGACTCTGTTTATATCTATAATGGTACCAATACATCGTCTCCTCTTATTGGAGGATTTACAGGAGATTCTATACCAAATGGAGGTAATCCCATAAAAATTACTTCAGGTGCAGTAACATTACAACATTTCTCAGATCAATTGGCAACGGAGTCTGGCTATAAAGCTGAATTTAAAGCGTTTAGACCTAGTTTGAGCTTGTCACTTACTCCAGATACGACAGTTTGTTTCAATCAAGATATTTGGTTGTCTGCAGTAGGATCAGGAGGTAGCTCTAAAGATTATAGCTACACTTGGAATGGGGTTCTTGGAAAGGATAGTCTGTTGATGAATTTTACGTCCGACACTACCATTTATCTTCGTTTTGGAGATGATTGTATGCAACAATTTATTTACGATTCCGTCATTATCAAGGTTTTAGATTTACTTAAGATTGAGCCATTGGCAGATACTACGTTGTGTTTTTTGGAAGACATAACGCTTAATGGTGTTGCAACTGGAGGTTTGTTAAGTAATCATCAATTTGAGTGGTTACCATTTAATTTGGATACAAACAATTGGGTTACCCAATTTAGGGATGATAAAGTTATTTCTGTAATTGTTTCCGACGGTTGTTCTCCCAAAAATGATACAACAACGTTTAATGTAACAGTAAGAGATTCGTTGACTCATACGCAACGATCACCTTCTTTAATCTGTCAAGGCGAAAGTGCAACGTTACGGCTAGATCCCAAAGGTGGACTTTCATCATATAATTACCTGTTTTCAGATGGGAATTCATTGGGTAAATCTTCTTTTGTAGAATGGGAAATAAACCCAGTAGGCTCAGGACAGCATTCCTATTGGATCTCGTATACAGATCAATGTACACCAACCAATGATACTGCATTTTATAACATTGCAGTACGAGATTCTCTAAGCATAGATATTACTAAAGATACTTTTATTTGTCTTGGCCAATCACTTACTCTGAAGGCAGACCCGAATGGGGGAAATCCATTAGGATATCAATATAATTGGGGTAGGGGTAAGACTCCTTTAGATTCACTGGTAGTTAATCCTTCTGTAAACACAAGTTACACAGTTAGTCTATCGGACGGTTGTAGTGTTTTTGAGCCTGATGCAACAGTTACTGTTTCGTTACGTGATCCAATGAAGGTATCAATCCTAGGGAAGGATACTGCTTGTTATGGAGAAAATATTACTTATCAAGCAACAGCGACAGGGGGAGATTCAAAAAATTATTCTTATAAATGGAATTACGGTGCTGGTAATTCTCAAAACTTCACATTACCGATTTTATTTTCGAACCAGAAAGTTTTAGTACAGGTGGACGACGGTTGTAGTTTAAATGAGGTCAGGGATTCTTTGTATGTTGCAGTTCGACCACAATTAAATATAAATTTACCTACCGATGTTGAGATATGCATAGGAGAATCTTATGATTTATTGCCATCAGCTAATGGGGGCATTTCTAGTGCTTATCAATATGCATGGAATAATATTTTAGGTACTGGTCCAAACAAGACAGTCACACCTGTAACAACGACAACCTATGTGGTTACATTAACAGATAATTGTAGTCAACCCGTGATAGCTAAATCGAGGATTGTTGTTAACCCACTGCCATCTGTCGATTTTGATGTGAGTCCAAATCCGAGTTGTGTAGGGAGTGCGGTAAATTTTAGCAATCAAACTAATACAGGTGTAGGAAGCAGGTTCAAGTGGAGTTTTGGAGATGGCAACACGAGTGATCAAGAGAATATTAGTCATGTATATAATACAGACCGTATGTATTCAATTCAGTTGGTTGTAACCAATGAATTTGAATGTAAGGACTTCTTATTAAAAATCGATGAGTTAGATATTATACCTCGTCCTAAAGCGAATTATACGTACACTCCTGATGTTGCCAATTACTATCAGCCCGATTTTGTATTTACCAATACATCAACTGATGCGACAAGCTATTCTTGGGATTTTGGTGATGGTGCATCAAGTTCTGGATTTGGTGTTAGTCATAGTTATGCCGACACAGGTTATTATACGGTTAGGTTAACTACCCAAAATGACATTGGGTGCTCGGATGTATTTACACGAATTCTACAAGTAGAAGATGCGTTCAAGCTTTTTGCTCCCAACGCATTCAGCCCCAATTCTGACAATAAAAATGATAAATTTTACATCAAGTCAAGAGGGGTCAAAGAATTTAGTATCATGATATTCAATCGCTGGGGTGAGATTCTTTTCCAAACCTCAGAAATAACCGATTCTTGGGACGGAACTTTTGATGGGAAGGAAGTCCAGGAGGGAATCTATTATTATTCGGTCTATGGTAAAGACTATAAGAATGAGGTGTTCCAAGAAAAAGGAAATCTTATGTTATTGAGGTAGTTTGTGATGATTTTCTTTTAGTTTTTGAATGATCCCTTCAAGTCCATTTAATTTTATCACGTACACATTTTCTAGCAATTCGCCTAGCTTACCATTAGGAAAGCCACCATTTCGCTTAAACCATTCGAGATAGCCGATGGGAAGGTCAGAAAGAAGTCTCCCTTTATATTTACCAAAGGGCATTTTTTGTGTGACTAATTGTTGAAGTATTTTGGGGTCGGGTTGCATTAATTTGGTGGCGAAGTGAGTTACTTTCCAATACAAAAGCGAGTAAAAATAGAATCTAATACTTCATCATTAGTGACTTCACCTGTTATTAGTCCCAATTGATACAGGGTGTTTCGAATATCAATGGCAATCAAGTCACTGGGAATTTCTTCATCAATTCCCATGATGATTTTCTGAAGCAATATCGAACTTTTACTTAACGCATCAGCATGACGTGCGTTATTTACCAGAGTTTCATTGCCGTATTCATATTGGCTAGCAATCTTTAATAATTCATCCAATAACGGGTCAATATTTTTTGTCTTTGCAGAGATGAATAGGGTGTTTTCTGGCCAATCTTTGGCGTTGTATGATAGTTGATCTGTCTTGTTTGCAAGAATGATTAATCGTTGTGAAGGAGGCAGTTCTAAAAGCTCAGCTTCCAATTGTTTTGGACTTGTTGTTTGTGCATCGAACAAATAAATAATGAGGTCGGCTTTTTGGATGCTTTCTTTAGCCTTGCTTACCCCAATCTGCTCGATATTGTCTGTACTATCTCTGAGACCTGCAGTGTCAATTAACCTAAATCGAATACCCTCTAAGGTAAATATCTCTTCTATAGTATCCCGTGTTGTTCCAGCAACATCAGAAACAATGGCTCTATCTTCATTGAGCAGGGCATTGAGTAAGGTGCTTTTACCCGCATTGGGTTTCCCAGCAATGACAGTATTTATTCCATTTTTAAGCACATTACCTGATGAGAATGATGTTCTTAATGTTTCAATTTGTTGAAGTAAAGACTCAATGAGTTTTTTAAGCTTTGGTCGATTTGCAAATTCTACATCTTCTTCTCCAAAATCATTTTCGAGTTCAATCAATGCAGCAAAGTCAATTAGCTCTTGTCTTAGTTTTGCAATGTCTTTGCTGAATCCTCCACGCATTTGATGGATGGCCATTTGCAGACTAGCTTCACTGTTGCTGCTAATCATATCAGCAACTGCTTCTGCTTGGGTGAGATCTAGCTTTTTATTTAAAAATGCACGTAGGGTAAATTCTCCAGGTTCTGCCATTCGTGCTCCTTTTTTAAGAATCGTTTCAATAATTCGTTGCACAATATAGGGAGATCCATGCCCGGATATTTCTACAGAATCTTCCCCTGTATAGGATTGGGTATTTTTGAAGATACTGACTAAAACCTCATCTACTTTTTGAGATCCATCAAGAATATGACCATAGTGAATGGTATATCCCTTAGCTTGGTTAATATCTTTGGAAAAACAGGTGTTAACAATTGATATAGCATCTGTTCCTGAAACACGAATTACAGCAAGAGCCGAAACTCCAGAAGGTGTGGCTGGGGCTATAATTGTATCCTCGAAGTTGGTCATGAACTAAACTAGAAATTTAGGCTTAGGCTGTATTGGCTATAGAAGTCAAATATTTCATTGACTGCTTCGTCTGCCGTATCTACAATTTTAAATAAGTCCATATCCTCCGGACTGATGTATGCTTCTTCAAGCATTGTATTTTTTAGCCAGTCCATTAGACCTTCCCAATAAGATGAACCCACCAAAATAATAGGAAACATGGCTGTTTTTTGAGTTTGGATGAGTGTAAGTGCTTCGAATAACTCATCTAATGTCCCAAATCCACCGGGGAGTACAATAAACCCTTGTGCGTATTTCATGAACATTACTTTTCTTACAAAGAAAAAGTTGAAGTTGATTAACTTATCTCGATCAATATAGGGGTTGGCACTTTGCTCAAAAGGGAGAACAATGTTCAGTCCTACAGAGGCCCCTTTTTCTTTGTGAGCACCCAAATTTCCTGCTTCCATGATACCTGGTCCACCTCCTGTAATTACTCCAAGTCCAACAGATGCTAGTTTTTGACCAATTTCTGTAGCCATCTCATAATATTTGGTACCTGGTTTTGTTCTTGCAGATCCAAAAACGGAAACACATGGCCCAGTTTTGGATAGTGTCTCGTATCCATCAACAAATTCTGCCATAACCTTAAAAATATTCCAGCTGTCTGAGCTTTTAATTTCTGGCCAGTTTTTATTTTGAAATGCTTTTTTTATTCGTTCGTTTGATTGATTTTTCATGATTTTTTAATTGTTTATGACTTTTTACTCAATAAATAGCTATTGAAATAGAGCAGAATATAGGTAAAAAATCCGTTAATGATAATTAATTCGAACCCTGCTTCGAATCCTTGAACTATAATAGGCATTCCATAAAAATAGATTCCTGTCAAAAGAATAGATAGGAGGGTTATGTATACAACATATCGATCGCTGATTTTATTTTTAGTCAATATCCCAAATGAAAATAATCCAAGTAAAGGTCCATAAGTAAATCCGGCAGCACGAAACAATTCTTTAATAACAGCCTCATTGTTTATAGAATTAAATATGAGGATGGTTATAAAAAGAATCAGGGCAAATCCGATGTGCACGAGTCTTCTCATTTTAATATCGGTTGGTCTTGATCGTTCGTAGCCCAAGAAATCTACACAAAAGCTAGTAGTTAATGCAGTTAAAGCACTATCGGCACTGCTGTACGCAGCAGCTACCAGACCAATAATAAATGCAATGCTCACCATTGGTGTGGCATGTTGCATAGCCACAAAGCTGAATAATTCGTCTGATTTTCCTTCAAAATTCAAAGCTTTTAAATCTGCATATGTATACAAAAGTGCCCCAAGACTCAAAAAGATGATGTTTACTACAATGAATAATCCCATTTGAATGTAAATGTTCTTTTGAGCATTTTTTATCGAATTGATACTCAGGTTTTTTTGCATCATATCTTGGTCTAACCCAGTCATAGCCAATGCTATAAATACACCACCCAGAAACTGTTTCCAGAAAATATTACTGCCATTTCCATTCCAATGAAAAATTTGTGTATTAGGGTCTTGAATTAAATGGGCGAATGCATTTCCAAAAGACCAATCCAGATCATTAATGATAAATATTAAAGTTAATATTACAGCTGTAATTAGAAATGTTGTTTGGAGAGTATCCGTATATACCACAGTTTTTATACCGCTTTTTGAAGTATAAAGAAATATGAGAATAATTGTAATTGCTACTGCACCCCAGAAAGGTATTCCGAAGGGTTCGAAAACAAATGTATGTAAAACACCAGCTACTAGGAATAATCGAAATGATGCACCAATGATCCGACTTAAAATGAAATATGCAGCACCAGTTTTGTAGGAGTTTTCTCCAAACCGATTTTCTAAGTAAGTATATATAGATGTCAGATTTTGACGATAATAAATAGGAATTAAAATTTGGGCAATGATGATATATCCAACCATATAACCCATTACCGTTTGAAGATACCCAAAATGACTACTATCTACCCACCCTGGTACAGATAAAAAAGTGACTCCTGATAAGGATGCACCAATCATCCCGAAAGCAACAAGAAACCATGGGGATTTTCTATTCCCTGTATAAAAGGACGTGTGGTCATTGTTCTTTGACGTGACCCATGAGATAGCAATTAATAATAAAAAGTAGCTGACTAAAGCAATAAGTATTTGTGTTGGTGTCATTTATGGAGATACAATTAACTTTTGCCCAATTTGAATAGTGATACTTTCTAAATTATTCCATTCTTTAAGTTGCTCTATGTTAACACTATATCGTTTGCAAATATTATACAACGTATCTCCTTTGACTACTAAGTGAGTCATTGTTCCGTCTACTGCAATTGCTTTTTGAATTTGTTCAGTGTCCTCATTTGACAGATTCTCTCTAATGACTTTTTCTTCTTTTACTTCATTAGGAGCAGATAACTCTTCTTTAAGAATTATTTTTTGTCCAATACGCATGGCATTTGGGTTTAAATTCGAATTCCATTTTAGAATATCCTCCTCAAATACATGGTATTTTTCAGCGATTCTATAAATGTTATCACCCTTAATGACAATATGAAAGTCTGGAACTTCAATCGTTACTTTGTTTATTGCTCCAGGGTTATTGAATTGAGTAGAATCAATGATTTTTTGATTTTCTGCACTTGGGTTTATAAATTTCTTTTCTTCTTCCCAATTAGGCTTCTGAACTTCTGTTTTAATAGGGTTATCATTAGCTCTTTTTTTCTGCATATACAAGACCTCTCCTTCTTTAGGTTCAGTGCCAGTTTCCATACGGTTCTTCTTATACAAGTGCTTTAGTTTGATACCATATGTTTGAGAAATACTTCGCATGTTATCTGTACTTGTAACGATATGTTTTTGTTCAGATCCCCTCCTTCTTTTTGGTTTTAGGTATACAATTTCTCCAGTTTTTATTTCTTCGTCTTTAGGCAAATCATTCCATTTCCTGATGTGCTTATCCTTTAAATAATTTTCCTCTGCAATGTTACTAACCGTCTCGTTTTTAGTAGCAATTTTTATAGGAACTCCATTGATTTTTTCTCCTTCTTCAGGTGTCTCCTTTTGTGGTAGTTTTTGGGTATCGTATTGGTTTAGCTCGTATCGTTCAATGAGATTGATTAATATTTTTCCGTACTGAGGGTTAGTCGCATATCCAGCTTTTCTTAGCCCATGACACCACCCTTTATAATCTGTTATTTTTAGTTCAAATAATTCATGATATCGCCAGTTTTTTCTTAAAAAATCAGAATGATCTTTGTATGATTCTAGAACAGATCCATATGCTCTAAAACATTCATCAGGAGCATCATCATTTGCATAGATTGTCTTGCCTGTCCAATTGCCTTTGCACTTAATTCCAAAATGATTATTTGCAAATTTTGCCAATCGACTATTTCCACTACTACTTTCCAAAACTCCTTGTGATAAAGTTATGCTTGCAGGTACTCCACTACGATGCATTTCAATTATGGCCAATTCTTTATATCGATCAATATATTGAGTTGGTGTCTGCTTCTGTGCTTGTAATATGAGAATTAAAAAGCTAAGAATTATCGTTAAAGATGGTCTCATTTAAGGTAAAGTTATTGAATTCAAATTTAGAGCCCTTTAAATCATCCGAGTTACTGCTTTATACACTTATCTACATTTGTTATAATGAATTGTATCAGAAAGCGTTTAATTTGAAGTCATTAAAGTATAATTATGAGAAAGTACTTATTTCTTTTGGGATTGTTTTTTTTAGTTTCTTCTGTTTTTGGCCAAAAAGTGCCATCTGCTGATTGGAGTTATGCTATTATCAAAAGTAATGTAAAAGTTGGTGATGTAATAGAGGTAATATTTACCACACCCATTCCTGAAGGGTATCACATTTATTCAAATGATTATGGGGATTGCCCGCCTGTAAAAGCACAGTTTACATACACTGAAAATTCGTCATTTGATCTTCTTGGAGGAGCTAATGCAATTGGATCTCATCACTATATAGATGATATTTTTGAATGTGAAGTTGCTGATTTTGAGAATAAGGCCGAATTTAGACAGCAGATTAAACTACTGACATCAAACCCAGATATTGAAGGTATCTTAGAATATCAGATGTGTACATCTGATGGAATGTGTGTAATCTTCGAGTATGATTTTCATATTGATGGACTTAACGTGTCAGGGGAATCGTTGGTTTCTGATAAAAAGCCTACTGAAGTCAAACCTATTCCAATAGCAGAGGATCCAAAGATTGAACCTGTTGAGCCACAAAATATAATTGATAAAGAACCTCTAACGTTAAAAAATAATCAATCGAGTACAGAAGGGTATACACCATTTGCAGGGCTAATTTCTTCCGATAGTGTAAATTATTCAGGTTATCAGGCAGTCTCAAAAAAGGATACAACTCTGTGTGAGGTGAAAACTTTTCAGGGTGAATCAAATGAAGAATCTACGACATATTGGGGTTTATTTATCCTTGCATTTTTATCTGGATTAGCTGCTCTACTAACACCGTGTGTATTTCCGATGATACCAATGACGGTATCTTTTTTCATGAAGGATGGAAGTAAGGCTAAGGCTATTCGGAATGGTTTTATCTATGGTGTGAGTATTATTGCTATCTATGTTTTTATTGGGACTCTAGTAGCAGTCGTTGCTGGTCCTGCAGCAGCTAATTGGTTGTCAACTCATTGGTTACCGAATATTTTCTTCTTTTTGATTTTTATTGTTTTTGCGGCATCATTTTTTGGGGCATTTGAAATTGTTTTGCCAAGTTGGTTGGTTAATAAGGCAGATCAACAAGCAGACAAAGGAGGTTTAATTGGTATCTTCTTTATGGCATTTACCATTGTATTGGTTTCCTTCTCATGTACTGGTCCTATAGTAGGGAGTATTCTTGTTCAGTCTGCTGGAGGAGCATTTGTGAAACCCTTAATTGGGATGCTAGGTTTTTCTCTAGCATTTGCCATTCCATTTTCACTGTTTGCAATTTTTCCTAATTGGTTAAATAGCTTGCCGACCTCCGGTGGGTGGCTGAACTCTGTAAAAGTAGTGCTTGGTTTCCTTGAACTTGCCTTTGGTCTGAAATTTTTGAGTGTAGCTGACCAAACGTATCATTGGGGTATTTTAGATCGTGAAATTTATATTGGACTTTGGATTGTTATATTTCTATTAATGGGTTTCTATTTGTTGGGTAAAATTAAATTTTCTCATGATAGTGATATGCCATTTTTGAAAGTCCCTCGATTATTGTTTTCTATAGCAACATTTGCCTTTGTATCATATTTAGTTCCAGGGTTATTTGGTGCCCCATTAAAAGCTCTAGCTGGTTATTTGCCACCTATGAGTACTCATGATTTTAATATTTTAGAATCCAAGGATGATCATAAACCATACTATGCAGGTGTTAAGCCTTTATATGAAGATAAGTTGCACTTACCTGATGGTCTAAGGGGTTATTTTGATTATGAACAAGGTATGGAAGTTGCAAGAAAAATTGGTAGGCCAGTTTTTTTAGATTTTACTGGTCATGGCTGTGTGAACTGTCGAGAGATGGAAGCTCGTGTTTGGTCAGATCCAAGGGTGCATAATTTGCTTGATGAAGAATACCTAGTGATTTCTTTGTATGTTGATGAAAAAACAGTGGAGCTGCCTGAAGACGAGTGGTTTTATAATAAAAAAGGAAAACTAATTAAGACATTAGCAAAGAAAAATAGTACGATTCAAGAATGCTTCTTCGATGCCAATGCCCAACCTCAGTATGCATTGTTAGATAACGAAGGAAACCTGCTTCAACCCTCAAAAACCTACGACTTAGATGTGGAAGGGTATATTAAATTTTTAAAGGATGGTCTAGCAGAGTACCAAGCCAGAATGGGAAATAATAAATAATATGAGTATTCAACAACATTTTATAGAAGCAAAGGAAGTTTTAGAGATATTTATTTCAAATCCTGAAAATTTTGAATCCATTGAAAAAGCAGGTCAGCTGCTAGTTGATAGCATCCAATCTGACGGCAAAATTATTAGTTGTGGAAATGGTGGAAGTCTTTGTGATGCGATGCATTTTGCAGAGGAGTTGACAGGTAGGTACCGCGACAATAGACCGGCTATTGGTGCAATTGCAATTAGCGATGCTAGTCACATGGCATGTGTTGGCAACGATTATGGTTATGAGTATGTTTTTTCAAGATACATAGAAGGTGTTGGACGAGAAGGTGATGTTTTGCTTGCAATTAGTACCAGTGGGAATAGCCAAAATGTGATTCATGCAATCAAAGCTGCTAGAGACAAGGGAATGAAAGTAATCGGTCTTACTGGTAAAGACGGGGGTAAAATGGCAAACTTGTGCGATGTTGAAATCAGAGCTCCAAAGAGTGATTATGCTGATCGGGCACAAGAAATTCACATAAAAGTCATTCATTCACTAATTGACTACATCGAGAATAATCTTTAGATTTTTGTCTAGTCAGGTAATTAGAGTCTGTACTTTAAGTACTTGATTTTTTTACCATCTTCCAACCAGATTTTTTCATAGAATGTTTGTATGTTGGCAAGATACTCGGGTATTGCATCCCATTGGTAGATATCATCACTGTTTTCGATTACTTCTAAGTTTTGTTCTGCTATAACCTCTTTTGTGTACTCATAAAATCTAGTCGAATCACTTTTTAAATTCATGATAGGGTGAGAGTTTGAAATATTTCTGTATCGTTCAAGAAACATAGGATTTGTCAACCTCTTTCTTTTTTTAGCGTGCTGAGGGTCTGGGAAAGTAATCCAAAATTCATCGATTTCGCCAAGGGCAAAATAATCTTCAATATTGCCAATCATAATCCGATGAAATGCCACATTATGCATGTTATTTTCAAGAGCATATTTAGCTCCTTTCCATATCCGATTCCCTTTTATGTCAACACCTATGAAATTCCTATCAGGAAACCTTTTTGCTAAACCCAAAGTGTATTCTCCTTTACCACAAGCGAGTTCAATAGTAATGGGATTATTATTTTTGAACACATGAGTTGCCCATTTGCCTTTCAGCTCGGTTGCTCTTTCATAGCAATTGCTAAAAGCCGTTACTTCTGCAAATTTCTGTAGTTTACCTTTCTTACCCACGCCGCAAATTTAATAGGCTTCACGAATTACCTTTCCTGTTTCTGTATTTCGTATTTTTGGGGTAAAAAGGATTTTTTTTGGTGTATGGTATTTAGGTAAAAGAGGAGTTAGTGTTTCAATGAAATATTTTTGATTGAAGTCAGGTTCACCCTCTACAATCAAAATTGGAATTTCACCATACTCAGGGTGATTTTCTTTGGATACATAAAATTTTTTTTGAAGCTTCATCATTTGAAATAAGCTTTCGATGACTGCCTCTATTTGATGGGGATGAATTTTAATGCCCCCGCTATTTATTACGTCGTCAGATCTTCCTAATATTACAAAACCACCCTCTCTAAACTCTGCAATATCATTAGTCTGAAGTTGAATGTTTAATTCGGGTATATGGATTTGAAGGGTTTCTTTTTGACTAATTTTTACACCTAGCAAAGGGTTTAATACAGACTCATTATTTGTCAAGTTTTGCATCGCTATATGACTCGCAGTTTCGGTCATACCATAAGTGAGCCAAATTTGAGGATGATTTAATTTGGAGTTGAATGATGAAGAATTGCTTGATGGTGCACCACCAATTAGGATATGTCTAAACTTATTAAGTTGTTCAGGGAACTTTAGTAGGCTTGATTTGAATTGAGTTGGGGTGAGTGATATTGTCGTGAAATCATGTTCTCCTATTGAGTCTAGTGGGTCATTCGAAGGCTTAAAAAACTGGATATCACATTCCCATATCAGAGCTCGAATGAGTTGCATAAAACCTCCTGTTTTTTGAACAGGAAGGCAGCACATTATCTTATGTCTTGATAAATTGAGCTTATTATGGGTGGATGTTGCACTCCATTTTAGAAGTTTTCGAGTTAGTGTAATTTGCTTTGGCTTGCCTGTTGTTCCTGAAGTGTAAATGTAAAACTCATTATCGCCTTGATTCCATCTTTTTATTATTTCTTCAACAAATAATTTATCCTCAAAGTCCTCAGAATAATATGCATTAAAGAAACTCATTTTTTAAATTAACAAATTCAAAAATAGTATAGTTCTATGCCATACAACATATCTTGTACGGTTTTATTTTATTTTGAGGAGGTCATGCATATGATAAAATATTAAATTCGCGTTCTATTAAATATTTTATATGAACACCATGACAAAAGTTGTTAATTTATTCGCTTTATTATTTTTTCTTGGAACATCTATTATTAATGCTCAAAATGTGACAATAAGTCCTAACCAAATTAGTGAAGATGCTATACCGACATTCCCAATTTTCAGTTACGGAGATAAACTTGTTTATAATGATGAGTTTATGCGTGTTTTCAATAAAAACAAGCAAGGAGAATCTTCACCAACAAAACAAGAAATAGAAGAATATTTAGACTTATATGTCAAGTTTAAATTAAAAGTTGAGCAGGCTTATCGATTGAAAATGGACACTTTGCCTAGTTTCATAAAAGAGCTTGCTGGTTACAGAAAACAGCTAGCTCAACCATACTTGACAGATAAAACAGTTACAGACAGATTAATTAAAGAAGCATATGATAGAGGTCGTTATGAGGTGAATGCAAGTCATTTATTGATTAATTGTTCTTCTGATGCAAAGCCTGTTGATACACTGGCAGCCTATCAAAAAATATTAGGTTTAAGAGCTAGGATTAAAAATGGTGAAAAGTTTGAGGAGATAGCAAAAGCTTATTCGGAGGATCCCTCAGCAAAAGACAATAGTGGAGTTCTTGGTTATTTTACAAGTTTTCAGATGATTTATCCTTTCGAAAATGCAGCCTTTAACACACCAGTAGGAGAGGTAAGTTTACCAATTCGAACCAAATATGGGTTTCATTTGGTGTATGTAGCTGACAAACGTGAATCGATGGGAGATATGAAAGTCGCTCATATCATGATTAAATATTACAATCCGTCCCAGATTGATAGTACCAAAGAACGAATAGATGCAGTACATGAGAAATTAACAGATGGCGGAGATTGGACAACTATAGTAGAAAAATTTTCTGAGGACTTTAATACCAATTCTAAAGGGGGCGAATTAAGCTGGATAAATCGAACAACTCCGAACATACCCGTTGAATTTAAAGATGTGGCATACACACTTCAGAAGGATGGAGATATCAGTGATCCTATTAAAACAAGATTTGGTTGGCATATTATCAAACGAATTGAAACAAAACCAAGGGCATCATATGAGGAGAGAAAAGAATTTATTCGAAGAAAAGTTGAAAGAGATAGCCGCAGTGAGTTGAATAAAGAAGTAGTTGTTGCGAGGTTAAAGGAAGAAAATAATTTTCAAGAAGTCTCAGGATTGGAAGCTATTCGAGATTCTTTTTCAGCGGATTTATTACAAGCAGGATACAAAAAACAAGAAGGTAGCGGTATTATCTTGTGCAAGATTGGAGAGAGAGAGTATAAAGATGACTATTTCTTTGGATATGTGGCAACAAATCAAACAAAATCGAATAAGACATTAACTAATGCAGTTGATGATATTTATGAAGCTTTCATAGAACAAATTAATTTAGATTATGAGGAAGGTTTGCTAGAGGAAAAATATGAAGCATTCAAAAATATAATGCAGGAATACAAGGATGGTATTTTATTGTTTGAACTTACTGATAAGAAAGTATGGAGCAGAGCGGTGAGAGATACTCTAGGTCTTCAAGCTTTTTATGATGAGAATAAAGAGAACTATATGTGGAATAAGAGAGCGGATGTAGATATTTTTAGCTGTAGTGATTCAAAAGCAAGAAAGATAGCTATGAAATTAGCCAAGAAAGGGAAGTCAATAAAAGAAATCTTGAATCGTTGCAATGCAAAAAATCCAATTGCTGTAACCATTGATTCCAAAAAAATTGAGAAATCAAAAGATCCATTATTAGAAAAAATTGATTTGGAAAAGGGAGTATACAAGATCGCAGGAGAAAGCCAACAATTTAAGTTTGTAAGAATCAATAATATACTTGCTCCAACACAAAAACTATTGGATGAGAATAGAGGGACTATTACTTCTGATTATCAAAATTACTTGGAGGCAAGTTGGGTTGAAGACCTGAAAAATAAATTTCCAATACAAGTATATGAGGATAATGTCTCAAGACTTTACAATGATTAATAGTTGAAGAAGATTTTAATCATATTAACCATCTTTTCTGTTTTTTCATGTGATTCAAACACTTCAGGTAAAGTAATTGCAAGAGCTTTTGGAAATGAATTGTATGACACGGATATTGCTAATTTGATTTCTGATGATGCATCATTTGAGGATAGCGTATTTCTTACCAAAGAGTTCATAAATATTTGGGTTTCTAAACAAGTTTTACTGAATGAGGCAGAGCGAGTACTAAATAGTCAAGAAAAAGATAAGTCTAAGGAATTAGAAGCCTACAAACACGACTTAATCTCGTACGAACTTATTAATAAACTTATCCGGCAAGAGATAGATACTTCATTTAGTACTCAAGAATTAGAACTTTATTATGATGAGAATAAAAATGAATTTGAATTGACTCAGAACATCATCAAGCTAGTTTTTTATAAGATCCCACTGGAGTCAAAAAATTTAGATTTATTGTGGTCAAGTTTTAAGGCTAATGATCAATCGATAAACCCTACATTAGTATCCCTCTCAAATAGTGGGGGTAACTACTATGAAAATGGTAACTCTTGGGTGTTTTTTGACGATATCCTTAAGGAAATACCTATCAATACATATAATCAGGAACACTACTTAAATAACCATAAGTATATTCGTATCAATGAAGGAGACTTCGTTTACTTTGTTAAAATTAATGATTTTAAAATACGGAGCATGTTATCTCCGTTTGTTCTTGAGAAGCAACGAATAAAGGAGATCCTTTTAATGAATCGCCAACAAGAGCTTCAGAAAACCATTGAGTCAGATTTATTAGATAAAGCATACCGAAACAAAAAAATACAGCTATTTTGAAAAAAACACTAACAATATTACTTCTAATCTTTGGCTTTGAAGGTTATGCCCAAAACCAACCAGTGCTAGACGAGATAGTAGCAGTAATAGGGAATCATATCATTTTACGTTCAGACCTAGAAGCAGAATATACTCAAGCAAAAAAGGACATGTCATTTTATCCTGGAGACTTGAAGTGTGAAATTTTGAATCAATTGATTATTCAAAAATTATATCTACATAAAGGAGAACGAGATAGTATTTATTCAAATCCTGAAATGGTAGAGTCTGAGTTGGATAGACGGGTAAAATATTATGCATCGCAAATTGGGGGAGAGGCTAGACTTGTTCAGTATTTAGGGATGACTATTGATGAGTATAAGGATCGGAGAAGACCTGAAATAGAAAATCAACAAGTTTCTCAAAAGGTGCAGAGTACTATTGTTTCAGATATAAAAGCGTCACCTACAGATGTTCGAAAGTTTTTTGCAAGTATTCCTAAAGATAGTTTTCCTAAGTTTGGAGAGGAAGTTGAACTAGCATTGATTTCGATGAAGCCAGAGCCCAGCGATTATGCCAAAGAATATGCATTAGAAAAAATCACTAAAATTCGTCAAGATTTATTAAGGGGGCTTTATTCGTTTGATTTTGCTGCAAAAAGTAATAGTGATGACAAAACAACAGCTGTTAATGGGGGCGAGTTAGGCTATTTTTCTCGAGGTCAAATGGTTGGGGCTTTTGAACGAGTTGCTTTCAAACTTAAGGGCGATTCCATATCAGAAGTCATAGAAACAAAGTATGGCTATCATATTCTTCAACTTATTGACCGTAAAGGAGAGAAAGTAAATGCCCGGCATATACTAATAAAGCCACTGATTGTGAAAAGTGACTTTTCAGCGTTACGTGACCAGATGCTAGAAATAATATCAGGCCTGAAGTCCGATAGTTTAACCATGTGTAAGGTAGCCTCAGATCTCAGCACCGACATGTACACCAAGGATAATTGTGGTTTTTATGCAGATCAAACAACGGGGTCTCATCAAATATCAATTGAGGTACTGGATCCACTTATTGCAGCTAAAGCAAGCGTAATGAGAGAAGGTCAATACAGTAAACCCGAAAAATTTGAAGAAATTGATGGTACATCAGGATATAGATTTCTTTATTTAAGAAAAGCTATTCCTGCACACACAGCTAACCTAAAGGATGACTATCAAAAGATTCAAGCACTTGCTCTTGAAAAGAAGAAAGAGGATACGATTAACCAATGGGTTAGTGAGTACAAAAGCAACGTATATGTTAGGATAGATGAAAAATATGCTTCTTGCAAAGAGCTATCTCAATGGAAAGGACTAGCAAATTAGATGATTGATTTTAGTAACGATAAAAAAGCGGCAGACAGTTTAGTTCTTAAAGTTAACGAGCTGAAGAAAGAGATTGGCAAGATAATTATTGGTCAAGATGAAGTAGTTAATGGTCTTATAACAAGCATCTTAAGCAATGGACATGCTTTATTAATTGGTGTTCCAGGCCTAGCAAAAACATTATTAATAAAGACTATAAGTGAGGCTTTAGATTTAAGTTTTAATCGTGTTCAGTTTACTCCGGATCTTATGCCAAGTGATATCATTGGATCAGAGATTTTGGATGAAGCCAAAAAATTCCAGTTTAATAAAGGTCCTGTTTTTGCAAATATTGTTTTGGCAGACGAGATTAATAGGACACCACCTAAGACTCAAGCTGCCTTACTTGAGGCCATGCAAGAAAAAAATGTAACGATATCAGGGACAAAATATCCTTTAGATCTACCTTTTTTTGTTTTAGCTACACAAAATCCAATAGAGCAAGAAGGAACCTACCCTTTACCTGAGGCACAGCTGGATCGTTTTATGTTTAATATGGTCCTTGATTATCCTTCAAAAGAGGATGAGATAAGCATTGTGAAAGCTACCACATCTGAGAAATCAGTGACTGTAAATCCTATATTGAACCAAAAAGAAATTATTGGGTTTCAAGATTTAGTTAAGCGTGTGCCAGTCTCAGATCATGTGTATGATTATGCAGTGACTTTGGTTGCTAAAACTCGAGCAAAAAGAGAGCTAGCTACTCCATTTATAAATGATTATTTAGAGTATGGTGCTGGACCAAGAGCTTCACAATATCTTATCATTGGTGCCAAAACCAACGCTTTAATACAAGGAAAGTATTCGCCAGATATTGAGGATGTTCAAGCGGTTGCTAAAATGGTTTTAAGACATCGTATTGTTAGAAATTATAAAGCAGAGTCTAAAGGAATCTCTGCCGATCAAATCATCGAAAGTATTTTTTAATATTGGTTTTTTCAATTGTAGATATTGAAACTACCGGTGGATCACATGGTAACAGAATTACTGAAATAGCTGCAGTTAAGACTGATGGAATTCGTATTTTAGACTCCTACGAGACACTCATAAATCCGCACATATTTATACCAAAGTCAATCACTCTTCTAACTGGGATAACCAATAATATGGTAAATTCAGCTCCCGATTTTGAAGAAGTATCAAGTGATTTTTTGAAGTTCCTTGAAGGATCAATATTCGTTGCCCATAATGTGAGTTTTGATTACAGTATAATTAAAAACCATTTTGAGGATTTATCAATACCCTTCAATAGTAAAAAATTGTGTACGGTTAGATTATCACGCTCAATCATACCTAATCATGCTTCTTATTCACTTGGGAAATTATGTAGGGAGTTAGGAATTAAAAATCATAAAAGACATCGTGCAATGGGAGACGCACAAGCAACGACTCAATTATTTCACATGCTCTTCCAGAAAGATTTAGATTTTATAAATCATTCATTAAATCAATTAAGCCGAGAGTCAATTCTCCCTCCAAATTTGCCAAAGAGTGAGTTTGAATCAATGCCAAATTCTGTTGGAGTCTATTATCTTCTCGGAGAGAAAATGGAAATTTTATATGTGGGTAAGGCTAAAGATATGAAAAAACGAATCGTTTCACATTTTACAGAAACTACTCGAAAGAAGAGTGAGCTATTGAGAAGAATTCATCATGTGAGTTTTGTTGAAACAGGGAATGAACTTATTGCTCTATTATTGGAAAGTGATGAAATTAAAAAGCACTACCCACCATACAATAAGATGCAAAAACAAAAAAATAATGACTATTGTATTTGTCATTATGAAGGTCAAGACGGGGTGCTAAGAGTGGATATTTTTTTGAAAAAATATGAGAAAAACACAGTTAAGCGTTTTAGTTCAATGATTATGGCAAAAGATTATTTGTATATGTTGGTCGAGAAGAACAAATTATGTCCAAAGTATGCCGGATTAGAACGAACAAAAGAAAGTTGTTATCTGGGCTCAATTTGTGATTTGTGTTCTAATGAAATTACAATTGAAGAATACAATAAACGAGTACTAAGTTCGTGGGAAAACAAAGAATTGAATAAATGGATTATTGGTCCTGGTAGGACAATCGATGAAAAAGGAGTAGTTGCTCTAAAAGATGGCAAATATTGCGGTTTTGGTTTTGTGGGTACAGATCAAGAAATTAATGAAGAAGAACTAGACAACTGCATTGTAAACTATAAAACAAATAAGGATACACGAAGAATCATTGATGGATTTTTGAGTGTACCCATTCCACGAGAATATCAGCTTATTTCAGAATAGATTAAATGGCCATAAGGCTACATCCCCTGATGTCGGATTGGTCTAATCTTCCTGTTACTTCAAAACTGCCATCTTCATGGACCTTGCCTAGGTCGTCAGTAGCAATAAAACAACAACTATTTATATTCGCTAAATCAATAATATTTAGGGCAGCAGTATGCCCCTTGACTGCATCTTTGCTTAATGGGTCATTATCTGCCCTTGGAAGAACTTTCATCCAAGGAGGACAGGTGTAAATACAATTTTTATCGGAGTATGCTTGACTTAATAACTCTGTCATTCCGTATTCAGATATGATAGTAGAATTTTTGAAAGAGTTTTGAAGTTGTTCGTATAGTTCCAATTTGGTCATTTCTTTTTTTCGCCCCTTCATACCACCTGTTTCAATGATTGTTAAATCCTTTAAATCAAGCGAATATTCTTGAGCAAAATCTAAAAGTGCAAAGCTCACACCGAACAGGAGCTTTTTCTTCTTTGATTCATGAAGTTTATCATACAATTTTTCAAAGTCATACAAAAAGAAATTCATGGACTGCTGATTCTTCTCCATCAGAAACTTCACCATAGAAATCAAAGAAGAATTCTGTCTTTCAAGGTAATTAGGCAGCAAGCCAATAACTTCAAATCTTGATAAAGGACCAATTTTTTGTTCAATTATTTTTAGACAATTCTGATGATAATCATTTACATTTTTAATGAAATGTCTAGAGGATATAGTGCTAGTAGTCGTACTGCTCTCAAAAATTCGACTGGTTTCAAATTTTCCTGTTATTACATCATGAGTTTTAAATAGTGAAATCGGAAGGAATGGTATTTCACTGTAGTGAGATATTGATTCGGTTGATTTGCCAATAAGATCTAAATATTGAGCATAGATATCATTATTTTTTGCTTGATATTGAAATATATTCAAGGCAAGAGCGTTAAAATTGCGATTATTAACGGACCAAACATCATCCATGTCGTTCAACAACATATTTACTTCAAAAGTAATATCTCTATTTGTCATTTTGGTTAGCTCCTGTGCACCTGATGATAATCAATTTACAATTGAGCCTAAAATAGAGCTTGAGTCTGTGATTCAGCACAAAGATATATTTGGGAAAGACAGTGTAATACAGCTTAATATTTCTTATTCTGATGCAGACGGCGATATCGGTTTGTCTGATACGGATACATTACCACCGTTTAATTTTTCGAGTGAGTTTTATCATAATCTACCCATTAAGTTTCTTGTAATGAATTCTCAAGGAGAGTTTAATGAGTTAAGAGATCCATCTTCGAACGAAACCTATGGCTATCAACACGAGCGAATACCCAACTTAACCCCACCTGGTAAATACAAATCAATATCTGGCGTGTTGTCTATTAGTTTGACTTCAAATCCTTTGTTTTTGGAACCACAATCCGTAAAGTTTGAAATTGCATTGTTTGATAGAGCTTTAAATGTGAGTAATACAGTGTACACAGAAGTATTAAATTTAACCCATTAATTATGACATCGCTACGAATTCTCCTTTTCAAAAAACTATTAAAGCCTATTGTAGGCGGTAAAATTTCATATGTTTGCACTTCTTAAATTGATTGAACAGAAAAGTAGTACAGTTTTGGCGTTAATATTTAATAGCATGAAAGTGAATTCCAAATTAGTATTTCTATTTCTATTTATATTTATAGGATTTCAAAGTGTCGCTCAAAAATTTGCGTATGTTGATTCTGAGTATATCCTTTCCCAAATACCGAAATATAAATCTGCTCAACTTCAACTCAATGAGTTAAGTGCTCAATGGCAACAAGAGGTAGAGAAAAAATTTCTAGAAATTGATAACCTACGCAAAGCATTCAAGGTTGAGAAGGTGCTTCTCACAAAAGATATGCAGATGGCTAGGGAAAAAGAAATAAATACCAAGGAAGATGAGGCAAAGAAATTTCAGTTAGACAGATTTGGTTCCGAAGGGGAGTTGTTTCGAAAAAAGTCGGAATTGATAAGACCAATACAGGATAAACTGTATACGGCGATTAATAAAGTTGCAAAAAATAATGGATTAGATTTTATATTTGACAAAAGTGGTGATTTACTTATGCTCGTGTCTAATTCAAAATATGATCGCAGTGATGAGGTATTAGAGGAATTAGGTGTAGTATCTACATCGTCAGAAAAGGGAAGTAATTTACCCCCAGAATAAATAAGAATAAACAAAAAATAAAAACCATAACATGAAGAAAGTATTTTCAATTTTAATGATTTTATGTACCACCATAGTTGCACAAGCACAAACTAAGGTAGCCCATATTAATAGTACTGAACTAATTGAGTCAATGCCAGAAGCTGACACTATCTCAATGAAGCTAGAAAAGGTAAGACAAACTTGGGAAGCATTACTTGCTGAGAAACAAAAAGAAACTCAAACTAAATACCAGTCACTAATGGAAATTATTGATGATGAATCTGTGCCAACGAGTGTAAAAGAAGTAAAGACTCAAGAAATTGAAAATTTGCAGAAGCAGTATCAGGAAATGCAAAAAACTGGTTCAGATGCAATGCAAAAAGAGCAAGAGTCTCTTCTTACGCCATTGTATGCACGTGTCAAACAAACCATAGCAGCTGTAGCCAAAGCAAATGGTTTTGCATATGTGATGGATAGTTCAGAGGGTAGTGGTATGATTTTTAGCGATCCTTCATATGATCTAATGCCACTTGTCAAAGCTAAGCTTGGGCTTAAATAAGAATACGATTATCGGCCGATCAAGACAACCAATTGGTGTTTTTGATTCAGGCTTGGGTGGGCTGTCCATTCTAAAAGCTTTAAAAGATAAGCTTCCTAATGAAAGGTTTGTCTATTATGGCGATACCGCTCATCTGCCTTATGGTGATAAAAGCGAAAAAACACTTAAAGAGTACGTTTCGTCTATTTTTTCTTTTTTAAATCAACAAGACTGTAAACTTATTGTAGTTGCATGTAATAGTGCGGCAACTGTCATTCACAAACTAGAAAATTTACCCTTTGTTGATGACCAAATTGTTGAAGTAATTAGTCCTATTGTTGCGTTAATAGCAGAACAAAAAAAATATCAAAGAATTGGAGTTATTGGCACCAGAAAAACTATCGGTTCTGGGATGTTTGATCAGAAACTAAGTCAGTTAAATTCATCGTTAGAAATTGTTGCAAAAGCTACTCCATTATTAGCACCAATGATTGAAGATGGGTTTGTTGAAGAGGATGTTTTGTTGCCAATTTTCAAACGATATTTTAAAGGGTTTGAGAATTGCGAGCTGCTTATTCCAGCTTGCACCCATTATCCCATTATTTACAATCAAATCGAGAAGTATTTTGACAATGGTTTGAAAGTCTTACATACTCCGAAAATTATTGCTGAGAAGGTTGACCAAGTTTTAGCTAATCAACAATTGATTAACCCAGAAAAAAACGACAAAGAGGACTCATTTTATCTATCCGACATCACGAATGATTTTTTAAGAGAAGCTAAATTATTTCTAGGAAGCGATGTAAATTTCAGTCTGGTTTCATTATGAAAAATTGGTCTAATCATAAGATTTTAGTCATTGATGAAGTGCATGAAGTTTTTTTTGAAAAACTTGAAGGGTCAACTATAAATTATTCTCCCAATATAACAATTGAAGAGCTCCCAGATGCTTTGACAAATGCCACAATTTTAGTGTTAAGAAGCAAGTTAATGCTGGATAAAAAATGGATTGATCTTGCTCCTAAACTGCAAGTGATAGGCAGACTAGGTTCAGGTATGGATAATATAGATTTGGCTTATGCCAACCAAAAAGGAATAGCTTGCTTGAATGCTCCAGAGGGAAATAGAAATGCCGTTGCAGAGCAAACCATAGGCATGATGCTTAGTTTGCTTACTCATACAGTTAAATCAAACAGCGAGATTGGTCAAGGTAAGTGGCTGAGAATGGAAAATCAAGGAGTAGAACTAAAAAACCTGACAGTTGGAATAATCGGCTATGGAAATGTTGGGAAAGAGCTTGCTTCTAAATTACGAGTTTTTGGGTGCGATGTAATTGCTTATGACAAGTATTTGAAAAATTTTGGCGATGATTTTGTGAGAGAAGTTACGTTAGAGGAATTGCAACAAAAATCAGATGTAATCACGCTTCATGTTCCGTTGAATGAATCAACTAAAAATATGGTTGATCAAGGATTTATAAATGGTGTTTCAAAACCATTTTACTTATTAAATTTGTCAAGAGGTCAAGTGATTAATATCCCAGATTTAATATCGCATCTAAAAAGTGGTAAAATTTTGGGTGCTGGACTCGATGTATTGCCTAATGAAAACTTGAGTTCGTACACTGAAAAAGAGAAAACAGAATTAGAACTACTTAATCAGAACGATAAAGTAATACTATCTCCACACACCGGTGGTCTAACCAAAGACTCCTTTAAGCTACTTGCTGAGGTCCTTGCAGGTAAGATATCTACTCACATTTAAAGAGCATTAGTTTGGTCTCAATCTTAATTAAATTTTATTTGAATAATAACTTTTTTATGGCGAAATTCGTAGTCCTAAAAAGGCTTTAAAAAGTAACATCATATGAAGAAAATACTTATACTCTTATTATCCTGTTTCCTAATGACTTCTGTCTGGGCTCAGTCTAACTTCGGTAAGCTCCAAGGCAAGATAAATGATTCGAAAACTAAAGTGCCCATAGCATCTGCTACGGTTGTTTTATATAAAGATGGGATTAGAAAAGGAGGTACTTATTCCGATGAGGACGGTAAGTATGTAATCAATGCACTTGATCCTGGGAATTATTCCGTTACAGTTATGTATTTAGGTTATCCAGATAAAAAGATTACGGATGTTGATATTTTTGCAAATGGTACTAAGTATTTGAACATCGAAATGGCCGAAGAGAGTCAAGGGCAGAAACTTACCACAGTTGTTGTTCGTGCTGGAAAGCCAATGATTGAAAAGGACAATAATTCCAAAACAATTGGATCAAAAGATATTGCTAAATTGCCTACACGTAATTTGAATGCGATTGCTGGAACTACTTCAGGTGCTAATCAAACGAGCGGAGGTGGGATATCCTTTTTAGGAAGTAGGACGGATGCGACAGCGTATTTCGTAGATGGTGTTCGTGTTTTAGGAAGTAGCAGTGTGCCACAGTCTGCACAAGGACAAATAGAGGTCATTCAGTCTGGTGTGCCTGCTCAATATGGTGACTTTACAGGTGGTGCAATTGTCATTACTACTAAAGGGCCTTCTCGGTTTGTGAATCGAAGTTTTGAGATGATTTCATCCACACTTTTTGATCCGTATAGTTATAACCAAGCAGAATTCTCTGCAGTCGGACCACTTTGGGTAAAGAATAAAGGTGGGGGTAAAAAAGAGTATGTTGCTTTGGGTTATCAAATGGCAGCTAACTTTAATTATACCATGGATGCAAGTCCAGGATTTGGAGGATTTTATAGTGTTAAAGATGATGTTATGGCTAATTTAGAACAGAATCCAATTATAGAAAATCCCAACGGCCCTTTAAATGTATATAGATCTCTTCTCTTGACGGAGGATGATTTGGAAATTAATAAAGCGAGAAAAAATGTCGGAAGATATGCAGGTAATTTCCAAGGTAAATTAGAATATCAACCTAATAAAAACTCAACACTTACGTTGTTTGGTTCATTTAATCAGAGTCAGGGTAATAACTTTAGCTATGATCAAAGTTTAATGAATTACAACAGATATAGTAATTCTACCAACCAAACACTTCGTACTTATGTGAAATTCACGCAAAGACTAGGGTCTACAAGTGAGGAGGATAAAGAAAAGAAGAAGTCACTTTTTTCTGATGCATTTTATAACATAAGGGTTGATTATCAGAGCAGGTGGCAAGAAAATCAAAATTTAGATCATGGTACGAACTTCTTTGATTACGGACATATTGGGAAATTTACGGAGTATAGAAGGCCCTTTTATCAGTTTCAAAGAACACCAACTTTACACATCGATCAAAATGGAGATACGTCTACGCGTCAGAACTATTTTGATTTAATTGGAAGTTTCAATACTCAAATAACATTTGAGCCGAGTGATAAAAATCCAGTTCGAGCAAATTATACAAGTCAGTTGTTTAATGAAGCAGAAGCCTCAGGTAATCAGTTTGCTTCGACTAATCAAATTCAGCAAGGTCTAGGCCTGTTAAATGGTTTTTCTCCAGGATATTCTTATTCTTTGTGGGCAAATCCAGGGTTGGGTAATAATGGATACTCAAAATCACAATTTGAGCGAATAGCTGCATACGCACAAGGTGAAGCTATTTTAAATTTAGAAAACACGCATGATCTTCAGTTCGGTATTTATTATGAGCAGACTTTATTTAGTAGTTGGTCATTGGGTGCTGGTAACTTATGGACCTTAATGCCATTATTGGCAAATAGCCATATTTCAAACCTAGACCAGGTTACAGAAAATGGTTATATTATTGGAGGTATTCATACCTACGATCAGAATGGGTTATTTACAGATACAGTAAATTACAATATACGAATAGATAAAGATCAACAAAAGACTTTTGATAAGAACTTAAGAGCTAAATTAATTGCTGATGGAGCAACAGACGTTTATGGTAATCCTTACACAGAGTCTTCATATATTGATATTAATAGTTTAAGTCCTAGCACATTTAGTTTAGACATGTTTAGTGCAGGAGATTTATGGAACAACGGAAATTCATTTGTAGGATACTTTGGATACGATTATCTCGGTAATAGAACTCGTAAAGCATTTTCGTTTACTGACTTTACAAATGATGATGCAACGAAAGGTATCGGATCTTTTTCTCCGATATCAAACGCTATTTGGTTGCAAGATAAATTCCAGTTCAAGGATTTAGTTCTTCGTTTGGGTGTTCGTGTTGAACGTTACGATGGAAACCAGTTAGGTCTAAAAGATCAGTATTCTCTATTCCCAACTTATAGTGCTGGGGAAATTGCTAGTATAGAATCGGGTGAAAGAGGTAGTAACTTGCTTGCAAATTATTCCATTCCACAAACGATTGGAGATGATTACGTTGTTTATGTAAATGATATTGAAAGCCCAAGTGAAATTATAGGTTTTAGAAATGGCAATAAATGGTACGACGATCAAGGAGGAGAGTTGTCAAGTCCAGATCAACTTGCACAGGCTACTAAGAGCGGTAGGATTCAACCTTTCCTTCAATCTACGGAAGAAGATTTAGTGCCAGAAGCTTTCCAAGATTATACGCCTTCAATCAATGTGTTGCCTCGTGTGATGTTCTCATTTCCAATCAATTCTGAAGCATTATTCTTTGCTAGTTATGATAAATTAGCTCAACGACCACAAGATGGAGCCATTTTCGCACCAATTAATAGATATGATTACCTTGAGGAAAATCAAGGTGGGACATTACCAAATGCAAACTTACAGCCTCGTGTGACTACAAGTTATGAACTAGGATTCAAGCAAACACTTACACAAAATTCTGCCTTGAGTTTAATTGCAGCATATCGATCTACCAAGGGAGATTTTGCTCTCGTTCAAATTACACAAGCCTATCCTATTACATATAGTAGTTATCAAAATTTAGACTTTGAAACAATTAAAAACTTTAGAGCTGAGTACGAATTAAGAGGTCAGGGGAGAACATCTCTTGGATTGAACTACTCACTTTTATTTGCTGATGGTACGGGGTCAAATATCAATTCAGCAGCTGCACTTATTCAAGCGGGTCAGCCGAATTTAAGATCACTCTATCCAACGCAACGTGATATCAGACATCAGTTAACAGCAGTTTTAGATTATCGTTTCAAAGGAGGTAATGATTATACAGGTCCTATCTGGTTTGATAAACGTGTTCTTCAAAATTTTGGAGCAAACTTTATTATTTCTGCTAAGTCTGGTGAGCCTTATTCTGCATACATCAACCCAATTGCAAGTGCTGCCTCTGGGTCTGCACAAAGACAATCATTGGATGGTAACCCATTCGGATCTCGTTTACCATGGCAGTTTAAAGTTGATGCAAACTTCTCTAAGAATTTTGACGTCAAAAAGAAGAATCCAAAAGATAATTTCAGAAGACAATCCATGCAAATACAAGCATTTCTATGGGTTCAAAATCTATTCAATGCTAGGAATATTCAACGAGTTTATGGATTTACGGGTCTTGCGAATAGCGATGGTTGGTTGAGCTCGCCGCAAGGTATTCAAGAAGCTAATAATGCAGTAAATACTCAATCATACATGGCGTTGTATAATGCTAAAGTAGAGAGCCCTTATTTCTATGAAACTCCAAGATTAGTTAGGTTAGGTTTAAGAGTATACTTCTAATTAATTTTAATAATAAAGAATGAAATCAATGAAGAAATCAATGAGAACAATCAGAAAATACGTTTTAGCACTAACGGTAATTTACTCCGTAAGCGTGGTTGCTAAAGAAAATATAGATGTAGAAGAGCCAAGGACAACTAGAACTTCTAGTTCTGGAATGCAGATGAAATTTGGTTCAGACTGTGACCCTGCTACTCAAAGTGCCGATTTGGATGTCAATAACGTTCGAACTAAAATTTTGAATGGTGGAGATATGTGGTGGGATTTAAATGCTGCTCGATACGAGATACCTAAATTGGTAGATGTAAATGCCGTAAGAAAGAATAGTCTTTTTTCTGGAGCAATATGGATTGGGGGGTTAGACCAAGCAGAAAATTTGAGATTAGCTGCGATGACGTATCGTCAACGTGGATCTGATTTTTGGCCTGGACCACTTGATCAAGCTACGGGTAATACTTCTAAGGCACAATGTGACGAGTGGGATAGAATATATAAAGTGGATGGTAAAAATATTATTGATCATGCTAATAACTTCACAGGAGTTGTTAACGAACAGATAGAAGAATGGCCTGGTGAGTACGCTCCTTATTATGATGGTGATGGTGACGGGACTTACAATCCACAAAATGGCTTGGATTATCCAGTACTACAGAACCAATGTAGAGGTCAAAAAATAGATAATGAAGCAGAGGATCAACCCGATCAAATGCTTTGGTGGATATATAACGATAAAGGAAATATTCATACTGAAACTCAAGGTGACCCAATTGGAGTAGAAATGCAAACTACAGCATTCGCCTTTGCTACCAATGACGAAATCAATGACATGACTTTTTATACTACATTGATTACCAATAGGGGAGCTACAGAGCTAAATAATACATACTTTGGTCAATGGGTAGATGCGGATTTAGGAAACTATGCAGATGATTACGTTGGATGTGATGTTGGACTTTCTTTAGGGTTTTGTTACAATGGTGATGATAACGATGAGGGAGTACTCGGATACGGATTAAACCCTCCATCTGTTGGGGTGGATTTTTTCGAAGGTCCAAAAATCAAACAAATTGGTTCAGGTGGAGTTGAAGAAGAAGTAGAGTTAGGAATGAGCAAGTTTGTTTACTATAACAATACCCAAGATAACATTAATGGTAATCCATTTATTGCGACAGACTTTTATAATTATTTGAGGGGTAAATGGCGTACAGGAACAGATATTCAGTACGGGGGTAATGGAATTACTGGGACAGATGGAACTAAAGCAGATTGGATGTTCCCATTCGATACGGATACTACACACCCTGGCCAGAATTGGAATGAGAATTCAGCAGGTAATCAACCTGCAGATCGAAGATTTATTCAATCTTCAGGTCCCTTTGTATTAGAGCCAGGTGCTGTTCAAAAACTAACCGTTGGTGTAGTATGGGCAAGAGCACCTTTTGGTGGAGCTACGGGTTCACTAGAGTTGTTAAAATTAGCGAGTAGTCGAGCACAAGAGTTATTTAATTCGTGTTTTGATTTAGTTGATGGTCCAGACGCACCTGAAGTTGAAGTTCATGAACAAGATCAGCAGATTGTGTTGTCACTAGGTTTGACAAATACGGAGCGTGTAGAAAAATATAGAGATACCCTTTTGGATGGTGCCAATCGAGAAGAATATTTTGGTTTCCAAGGATATCGTGTATTCCAATTAAAGGATGGAGGAGTTAGTCTTTCTGAGTTGGATGATCTGAGTAAGGCAAGAGAAATTTTTCAGTGCGATTTAGAGGATGAGTTTGATGTTCTGATTAATCAAGAGTTTCAGTTTGATGTAGGATCTCCTATTCCAGTTCTTAAAGTAAGGGGGGATAATAAAGGGCTGTCTCATACTGTACGTATAACTGAAGATGAGTTTGCTACGGGATCCAACAAGACGTTGGTGAATTTTCAAACTTATTACTACATAGTTCTATCATATGCTGCTGGTGAGAGTAATACTCGACCATACTTACCAGGCCGAAAAATTAAAAAGTTCAGTGCATCTCCGCACAAGCTAGAACCGAAATTCGGAGGTTCAAGTGTGCCTTCTTTTTATGGTGATGGTCCGGAATTACAACGTCTTTCTGGTAAAGGAAATGGTATGAATGAGTTGGAATTAAAATCAGAGGTTGTAGAGGATATTCTTAGAAATAATAGTGTAGCCAATCCAATCTATGAGAACGGAATGGGGCCAGTAGATATTAAAGTCATCGATCCTCTTAAAATACCACTTGGAGAATTTGAATTATCACTTGTTCCAAAAGGAGTTACTCAAAATGTAGGAAATAATGAAGATAGCCTTTGGGCAGATAGCACGGCTTGGATATTGACCAACCTTACAACGGGTGAGTCAGTTACTTCAGACACTAGTTTAGCTTATGAGAATGAGCAAATTATTTTGGCTTCAACCACTGGTGAAAGTATTTTGGATTGGGGTATGGCTGTAACAATTAGTCAAATAGCTGCACCGGGAGTAGATCCAGTTCGAAACTTAGAGAATGGGTTTGTAGATTGGTCAGTTACTTTTTCTGATCCAAGCAACGAATGGCTTTCAGCTGTTCGAGATAATGATGCTGGGAATGCCAACCAATTAGGAATGTTTGATTGGATACGTTCAGGAGTTAATGGTAGATTAGATGGTTTTAATGATCCATCATTCCATGATTATGCTTCTAGCGGGAATGCATTAGATCCAGACGCAAAATATGAGTCTATTTGGGAAGGGCGTATTGCTCCCAACAGATTGGTTTCAAATACACTAGCAGCAGCAACTCCAGGTCGACCAGCGACTGCAGTACAAGCTATGACTTTTGGCTATCAAGCAATGCAAGGTATAGGTCTTGATAAATTGAGTAGTGTGGACATTGTTCTTACACCGGATGAATCTAAATGGAGTGAGTGTGTGATGTTAGAATTAGGAGAGGATCAAGGGCTTAACCAGGATCAAACTGAGAAGTTCTTAATGCGAACAGGCACACTTTCTTATAAAGGTTCTGACCTAAAACCAGGAAAAACAATTTTTCCAGGGTATGCCATTAATGTGAATACAGGTGAACGATTGAATATTATTGTAGGAGAGGATTCTTATCAACGAAGTGAAAATGGAAGAGATATGAAGTGGAACCCAACAGATAGGAATCGACTAGTAAACGGAACGTATGCTTCTTTTGGAGGGAGACATTTCATTTATGTAATGGGGTCTCACAAAGGGATTGCCAATGCCATTCATCCGAAACTTCCTATTTATGATAAAGGAGAAGAGTATTATAGTATGTTGTCATCGATGACAGTTGCTAATAGGACGTCTACTCTTACCAAAATTTTCCAAAACTGTGATTGGGTAATCCCAGCTTTAATGGCACCTGGGAAGTCATTGGTTGAAAATGAGGATGGAATTCCAACTCCACCTAATGAAGTGAAAGTAAGACTCCGTGTGGGTATGCCTTATGGTGTAACACCCGAAACTTCAGATATAAATGAAGGTCGTCCTAAATACAAGTTTAGTACTGAAGATATCTACAATGATATTAATAAGGAAAATGGTCGTGCAGCTTTAGATATGGCTAATATTGTTCCTAACCCATATTATGCATTCTCTGGATATGAAGGAAGTGCAATTGATAATAGAGTAAAGCTTACCAACTTGCCAGTGAAATGTGAGATATCGATTTACACATTGGATGGTGCTTTGGTTAGACGAATAAAGAAGGATGATATAACTACTGAAGCTGATTGGAACCTAAAGAATAATGCGAATGTTCCCATTGCTAGTGGATTGTATATTATTCATATTGATGCTGGAGATTTGGGAGAGAAAATTTTGAAGTGGATGGGAGTAATGAGAGAGTTAGATTTAGATTCTTTCTAGGACCAATAAATTAGAAAACAAATTAATGAAAAAAACAATCATATTAGCAATCATTTTATCTGCTTCGACAGCTGTTTTAGCTGGAAACCCAGATAGAATTGGACAAGCAGGAGCCACTCAATTAAATATCAATGGTTGGGGTAGAGGCTCTGGCTGGGGTTGGGCCTCAGTAAGTAGTGTCAAGGGATTGGAATCGATTTATAATAATATTGGTGGGCTAGCTCATACAGATAACACTGAGATTATTTTTTCTAGAACATCTTGGCTAATGGGCAGCGATATAAGTATCAACACATTCGGGTTTGCTCAAAACATTGGCGGATCTGGTGGTCTTGGTATTAGTATTATGAGTTATGATATGGGTGAAATACCCATCACAACATACGAGCAACCAGATGGAGGAATTGGAACTTATAAGCCAAGATTTACCAACATTACAGCTGCTTATTCTAAGCGTTTTACTCAAGAAATATCTGGGGGAATTGGAGCTAAAGTTTTTTCAGAATCAATTACCAATGCAAAAGCACAAGGGATTGCACTAGATGCGGGTATTCAATATATTACAACGCTTCGAAAAGCTGACAAAATCAAGAAAAATGATGTAAAGTTTGGAGTTTCACTGAAAAATATTGGGCCTGATGCTCGCTATGCTGGTGACGGACTGTCTACGAAATTACAGAATCCTACCAAGGGGGTAGAATATACGGTGAATCAGAGAGCAGCAAAGTTTAATTTACCTACTTTGATGAATATTAGTGCCTCTTATGATTTGAGATTAGATAATAATGATGAGACTTATTTTCATCGATTTACTCCTGCATTTACATTTACTAATAATGCATTTTCAAATAACCAATTTACAATAGGTGCTGAGTATGCTTATAAGAGTATGTTTCAGATTAGAGCTGGATATGCCTACGAAGATGGCATAACAAGCTACGAAACCAGAGTAAATGCATTCACTGGAGTTATGGGAGGTTTTACTTTTGAAGTTCCGATTAAAAAAGGGTCTACCAATACTTTTGGATTAGATTATTCATATAGACATTCAAACCCATTTGGGGGGTCGCATTCTTTTGCAGTACGATTGAGTATAGGAGAGTAATCCTAAATTTACTAAAATTTAACCTTATGTCCCCGCACGTTGTTGAGGGGCTTACTTTTTATAAAAACATGTCAATAAACTACGTTTCACAAGAAGGATATGATTCACTCAAAGAGCAAATTGCTCACTTAGAAAAAGTTGAGCGAAAGAAAATAAGCAATCAAATTGCCGAAGCACGTGACAAAGGTGATTTATCTGAAAATGCAGAATATGATGCAGCTAAAGAAGCTCAAGGGCTTTTAGAAATGAAAATTTCAAAGTTGAAGAATACAATGGCTAACTCTCGAGTTATTGATCCTAAGGACTTGGATTTGAGTAAGGTAAATATTCAGACCAAGGTTAGATTGATGAATAAGAAATTTAATAAGGAGGTTACCTATTATATTGTAGCTGAAAGTGAATCTAATTTAAAAGAGCATAAAATTTCGGTGAAATCTCCAATCGGTGAGGGGTTGATGGGCCGAAAAGTAGGGGACATTGTTGACATCCAAGTTCCTGCTGGTGTAATCCAATTTGAAATCTTGGAAGTCAGTTTGTAATGACCATTTTTGAAAAAATCGTAGCTGGTGAAATACCTTCTTATAAAGTAGCTGAAACGGAAAACTGTCTCGCGTTTTTAGATGCTTTTCCACTCAAACAGGGTCATGTACTTGTGATACCTAAACTCCCAACGGATTATATTTTTGATTTGAATGATCATGATTATACAGAACTTCATCTATTTGCTAAAAAAGTAGCTAAAGCTATGAAATCTGTTTTGCCTTGCAATCGAATTGGAGTGGCAGTTATCGGATTAGAAGTTCCTCATGCTCATATTCACTTGGTTCCAATTAATTCTGTTGGAGATATTGATTTTTCTCAACTTAAGATAGAAGTTGAAGCTAATCGAATGCATGAAATAGCCGCTTCAATACAGGGAGCTTTTCAAGAATTAGATTGATGATTATTTAATCTTATCTGGATTTTTTGAAACGAAGCTGCTCCAACTACTAAAATGTTTGTTTGTGTTTTCTTGTCCAGGTTTATATGAGAAATAGTGGCATATAGCAATTGCCAGAGCATCCGTAGCATCAAATTTCGAATGGAGTGTTTCTAGGTTTAATAATGACTTAACCATGGCTGCTACTTGTTCTTTGGTTGCAGTTCCTCTACCTGTAACACTTTGTTTTATTCTCCTGGGAGCATACTCAAAGATGGGGATATTTCGATTAAGTGCTGCTGCCATGCTCACCCCTTGTGCTCGTCCAAGTTTTAACATGCTTTGAGCGTTTTTTCCATAGAATGGTGCCTCAATAGCAAATTCGTCTGGCAAGTAGGTGTCAATAAGTTTGGAGCATTGATCAAATATGGATTGGAGTTTCATGGCATGATTTATCTCAGACCGTAAATCAAAGATTCCCATACTGATATAGTTTAGCTGATTTTTCTTAATGCCGACGACTCCATATCCAGCGATATTAGTACCAGGGTCTATGCCCAAGATTATTTTATCGTAAGTATTATCTTTCGCCACGCTTAGATGCAAAGTTAACCCTAACTCAATTAAAGATTATTAACACATCATTAAAAGATGAAAGCTAACCAATACACCAATATATACACTGTGTTAAAGTGGATTTTTAGCATTTTGTCATTTCTATTTTTTTATCAATCGATTAGTGAATTTGACTGGGATAGTCATTTTATTCCCTTATTTAAATATGCATTCGAATCCTATCCATTGGGATTTATTGGTGTGTTTTTGATGGTTATTCTAAATTGGAATTTTGAAGCAATGAAATTCAAAATACTATTAAAATCTAAAAGCTTATCTAGAATCCGATTATTTTTCACGGTACTTGGAGGTACGGCAATAAGCAATTTTACTCCTGCAAGATCTGGAGAGTACATAGGCCGAAGTTTACTTCTTAAAGGTGTTCATCCCATTCGAGTTACTATAGCCACTGTTGCTGGAAATTTAGCACAAGTCTTGATGACCTATGGCTTAGGACTTTTAAGCATCCTCGTAGTTTATATCTTTTTCGATTTTTATGACAATTGGGCTGATCAAACTTCTTATATCATAGCAGTTATACTTTGTTTTTTACTTTTACTTTTTCTATTCCTATCCAAGAGAATCATTAAATTTTTAAGTAAAATTTTGCCATCAAAAATCGCTTCATTTTTTAAGCTAGTTCAGCATTATGATTTTTCTGTATACGGAAGAGTAGTTGTTCTATCTTTTCTTCGATATTGTGTTTTTTCTGCCCAACTCTTCATCTTATTACAATTATTCTCTGATTTCTCTTTACCGTTCAATTTAGTATGGTTAGTCCCTGTAGCTTTTTTGCTTCAAAGCATTGTACCCATACCCGCTATATCAGATATTGGGGTTAGAGTAGGAGTTTGCGGGCTGCTATTTGGAGATTATATATCAAATATAGCTTTGGTTCAATCTGTCACATGTTTGTGGGCTATTAATTTAATTTTACCCGGAGTGATTGGGGCATTCTTTTTATGGGTATCTAATTTTATAAAAGAATGATATTGGGATACATCATATGCATTTTTTTGCTAGCAACTTTTTATTTTCTTCTGCTGAGAAAGTATGGATTTTTATGGAAGGATATCACAAGTTATCAAAAGGTTGGAGCGTTTGAACAATCCAATAGTTCTGTTTCAATTCTAATCCCATTTAGGAATGAAAGTAGCGTTTTGCCTCGATTAATTGATTCGTTAAATCAGCTAGACGTAACTCAAATTAATGTTGAAGTTGTTTTCATTAATGATCATTCTACTGATTCGGGTTGTGATTTAATGGATGGGTGTAACTTACCATACAAGATATGTCATCTCGATGAGAAACACGGTAAAAAGTCAGCAATTGAATTGGGTTGGAATGTGGCAAAAGGAGATTTTATTTTTCAGACAGATGCAGATTGTACATTGCCTAAAAAATGGTTGCAATCTATGTTAAGATACTTTGATAAGTCAGAGGTGATTTTTGTAAGTGGTCCTGTTATGTTTAATGATTCAAAGAGTTTTTGGCAGAAATTAGTTGCACTCGATTTTATGTCGCTTATTGCCATTGGAGCAGCACACATAAGTTGGGATAAGCCCTTGTTATGCAACGGTGCAAATATGGCTTATCGACGTAGTTTAATTACTGACGCAGATATTCATAATGAACAAGCAAGCGGTGATGATGTTTTCCTGCTCCAGAGTGCACACAAAAAATCAAATGCTATACGATTTTGTAAGAATGAAAATGCGATTGTTCAAACAGAAGGCCCAAACAGTTTGAATGTTTTTTGGAATCAACGTCTTCGTTGGTCAAGTAAGAATAGTGATTACGATTCTAGATTTAACACGATGCTTTTAGTGTTTATTTGGATGTTCAATTTTATTATTTTAATGTCATTATTTTCTTTCCATAAGTTGGGCATTTTAGCTGCATGTTTTTTATTCATTATAAAAATATTAGCGGAGCAAAGTTTTTATACTCAGTACAAAGATTTTATGAATGTTAAAAATGGTTATTGGCTAATAATAGTGGGGCAGTTATTTCATATTTTTTATATGGCTATATTGCCGCCTTTATCGAAAATACTGAGCTATACGTGGAAAGAAAGAGTCATCAAATGATAGAATTGCCAGATTTGGAATCTGAGCTACTTCGAGCTTGCTTGTTTATAGAATCATTTGAAACATTAGTTGAAGAATGCAAATTAGAATCGAAGCAAAGTGTTATTGCAGATGCCATAAAAAACCTAATTCACTTCAAGCTACTTATTGCTACTAATATAGATGTGAGTTTATCATGGGTTTATGATAGCGACAAAATGATGGATAGCTCATTTAAAGCCACCGCTATGGGTGTGGAATGGATGGAATTAAATCCGCCAGATTAGCCTAATTTTTTTTAAATCCTAAACGTTTACCCGTAGCAAATCCTCTTGGATTATTGAAATAGTCTTTCTCTTGGACGGTTATTTCTTTCATACTATCAATGGGAGGGATGTAAAGATCAAAATCAAGAGCATAAAGCATGGTTTGTTCAATTACCTTAATAATAGACTCACTATCAATTTTTTGTTTGTTAAAGTCTTTAAAGAGAAAGTTTAACTGACGTTGACCATCTACATAAAAATTGCCCTCACAATTGATAAATATTCGAGCAAGCAAGTATCCAATGTCTCCTAGACGTTGATATTTCAATGAATCCGATAAAAAATTATAAGCCTGAATCATCCCGCAATAGCTACGATCTGAAGCCTCACTAACATAGGCTGTTTTGCTGATTTCATGCTCAGGCGGAAAGTTAAATATATTGGTGTGCATGATGAATGCAATGGTATCTCCACTAAACTTTAAGTGAAACTCAAATTTCCCGATTTCTTTAAGTTCTACCTCTAAGCTTTTATCTTTTGATACAACTTCGGGGGTTAGCTTGTCTGAAATCTCTGTTGCACATTTCTTAAATTGTTCAAAAACAGCAAGGGTATTTCTGTATATATGCTGCTTTAGAGCAGCTTTATTGTTGAGTCCATCAATGATTTCAACTAGCTTTTCAGACATAATTATAGTTATATTAAAAGGCAAAACTAATCTATTAATAACGGAAATAATTAACCTTAGGGCTTTTAAAATAGGGGTTAAAATTGTAAATTTGCACCATCGTTAATTTAAAATAACTCACTTTACATATGTCTGAAACAGCAAAAATAAATATACAAGGAAAAGAAACAGAGCTACCTCTAATTGTTGGATCAGAACATGAAGTGGGTATTGACATTAGTAAACTAAGAGCTGAAACAGGTGCTGTTACCTTAGATTTTGGCTATAAAAATACAGGGAGTACCTCTAGTAATATTACCTATCTAGATGGAGAGGCGGGGATTTTGAGACACCGTGGTTATTCGATTGAAGAGCTAGCTGAAAAAGCGGACTTTTTGGAGGTTGCTTATTTACTAATAAATGGTGAACTCCCGAATGAAGAAGAATACCAGAAGTGGGATACTGAAATAAGAAGACATACGCTTGTCAACGGTGATATTCAAAATATTTTTGATGCATGGCCTACGGGTTCTCACCCAATGGGACAATTGATTGCGATGATATCTTCTTTATCTTCCTTTTATCCAGAGAGTTTGGATCCAAATTCAGGAGATGAGGCAAGAATGCGAACGATTACTCGCCTGCTTGCGAAAATGCCAACAATTTGTGCTATGATTTCTAAAAATAGAATTGGGCATCCTTTGGTGTATCCTCAAAATAGCTTAAACTATGTCGAGAATTACTTGAACATGACGTTCAAGCATGTGACAGAAGATTATCACATTGACCCAGTATTAGTTAATGCGATGAATAAGCTGATGATATTACATGCAGACCACGAACAAAATTGTTCAGCATCTACCGTAAGATTAGTTGGATCTTCTCATGCAAATTTATATGCATCTATCAGTGCTGGTATTGCTGCTTTATGGGGACCACTTCATGGTGGAGCTAACCAAAAAGTAATCGAAATGCTTGAGGCAATCCATGCAGATGGTGGAGATGCTCAGAAATATATTGATAAAGCAAAAGATAAAAGTGATCCATTTAGATTGATGGGATTTGGTCATCGCGTTTATAAAAACTTTGACCCAAGAGCTAAAATTATTAAGAAGTCAGCAGACGAGGTTCTTGCTAAACTTGGGGTTAATGATCCTACGTTAGAAATTGCTAAAAAATTAGAAGAGGCGGTATTATCTGATCCATATTTTATTGAAAGAAAATTATTTCCAAACGTAGATTTTTACTCTGGAATTATATACCGAGCTATGGGATTCCCAGTAGAAATGTTTACAGTTTTGTTCGCTTTGGGAAGACTACCAGGATGGATAGCACAATGGAAAGAAATGATGGAAGACAAACAACCTATTGGTCGTCCTCGTCAAATATATACAGGACCGGTTACCCGCAGCTTTGTTCCTCGTAGTGCAAGATAATTAGCTTAATTAGCCAATACCGTTTTTAAAATCTTCGTGTCCAACATGTATCGGTCGGTAATAATATCTTGATCGAGTAATACGTAATCGGCCAGTTTCCCTTTTTCTAGAGAACCTATGTGTTGATCCATTCTATTGCTTTTAGCAGCCCATCGAGTCATCCCTAGCAATGCCTCTTTTGGAGACAGTGATTCATTAATCATAAATCCTCCAATAGGTTTATTTTTTTCATTTTGGCGATAGACTGCTGCATAAAATGTTTTTAAAGGCGAGATATCTTCAACAGGAAAGTCCGTTCCTAATGGCAAATAATGGTTTAGTCTCAAAAGACTACGATAAGCATATGCCCCTTGCATGCGATAAGAGCAGAGTCGGTCAGAAGCCCAATTCATATCACTTGTAGCATGGGTGGGCTGAACACTTGGGATAATGGAATAGCTTGTAAATAAACTTCGATCTCCCGGAGAAACTACTTGTGCATGCTCAATTCTCCAACGTAAATCATTTTTTCCCTTTAAGTGCTTGCTATATATTTCTAGCACTTTTTTGTTGGCACTATCCCCAATACAATGGGTGTTTGCTTGAAAATTTATAGCCAGAATTTGCTCACATAAGGAGTCAATGGTTTTGGGATTAGTAACCCATACCCCAGTAAAATTTTCTTTATCACAATATGGAGTTTTTAATTTTGCTCCTCTTGACCCTAATGCACCATCTGCATAAATCTTAAATGAAGATATCTGAAGCCTTGGTCGCGAGATTGCTCCATTTTTTTTGAAATAATCAAAATTTTCTATACTGGGGTTAGCCATGATATACAAACCGATTTTTAAATCACCAGTCTGTTGAAGGCTATCAATTAGTTGGATGGTGTTTAAGTCAAGTCCTGCATCAGTAACTGTAGTAAGTCCGGCTTTAATGCAATTTTCTTGAGCCTTGAGAAGGGCAGAAATTTGGCTTGATCGATTTGGTTTAGAAATTACACCGTCAACTAATTCCATTGCATTATCGGTTAGCAGCCCAGTGAGTCTGCCATTTTTTTGTTCGATAGTACCCCCGTTAATTTTAGTTGTAATAGTTATTCCAGCGAGTTCAAGTGCTTTATTGTTGGCAATGGCTGCATGTCCGTCTACACGTTTTATAAATACAGGTTTATTGGGGAAATAAATATTTAATAGGTTGTTTGATATGCTTCCTTTTTGGGTCCAATCTGTTTGATCCCAGCCTCTGCCAGTAATCCAATACTCACCATTCGATTTTGCAAATTCAACAGTTTTATTGATCACATCCTCCAGACTAAATGTATTTCTTAAGTCTACTTTATTAAGTGTGATTCCGTATCCGTAGAAATGGGAGTGAGCATCGATGAAACCTGGATAAATATATCCTTCATGTACCGATATTTTTTCTGTACCATACTGTTTAAGAATGTCATCTTTACTACCCCATGCCACTATTTTAGAGTTAGATAAAGCCATTGCTTCGGCAATAGAAAATAGACTATCACATATGTAGATTTTATTTGCAACAACGATCTCATCGACAGGTGTTTTTGGGGTACCACAAGATATTAGAGCAATGGATAGAAAAAATAGAATTGTTTTTTGCATCAAATTATTATTTAGAGAGGGTCTCTTCAGCTAAATGCAAAGCATTGGGTAGATTTACTAAACCACCAGTTTTTGATATTTTATGTGCTCTTGTTTTTCTTTTACTTCCAGGTATTCGAACTCTACCTTTGATAGGTACAGTACTTTTTAGAATGATTTCTTTCAGTTGGGCAGCCGAAAGGTCAGGATAATAGCTCCATACAAAAGCGGCTACACCAGATACTACAGGGCTTGCCATACTTGTTCCGTCATATGCTTCATAATGATTTTCGGGTGTCGTGCTATAAATATCAACGCCAGGAGAAAATAAATCTACTTCAGTTTTTCCGTAGTTTGAAAACGTAGCCAAGGCCTTCGACCCCGACCTCCAACTACTTGCTCCAACCTCAATCCAATTGGGGTATGCATCCTGAAAATCGTAGGGGAAATTATCTGATTTATCATTATTCTTTCCGTCGTTACCTGCGGCATGAACCAGTAATACATCTTTGCTTGCAGCATATCCTATTGCTTCTTTAACTGCTAAAGGAAAGTCACTATACCCTTTGCCAAAACTCATATTGACAATTTTAGCACCATTGTTAACAGCATACCGAATGCCATTGGCAACGTCTTTATCTCTCTCGTCTCCATTAGGCACATTGCGAATACTCATAATCTTGCAGCTTGAGCAAATTCCTTTAGCTCCAAAATTATTGGTGCCATCAGCAGCTACTATACCAGCTACATGTGTTCCATGTGAGGAAAAATCTTTACCATAATAAACTTGGTTATTTCCGTATACTCGCTCTGTCAGGTTATAATATTCATCATCCACATGCTCTGTTCTTGGATCAAAATTTGTGTTGTAGGCATAGTTATGCATATAGTCGTACTGTTTGAAACCTTCATCTAAATCTTTTTTCATTGTTGTCAAATCAAAAGACTTAGTCATTTTACCATATCTAATAATCATTCTTTTAGCCATTTCTTCAGATTTGCCTTTGCTTTTGTGATTTTCGATGGTGGTTTTATCAATATTCCCACCATATTTTTTTTCAATAGATTCAACTCCCTCATTAATAATTTGAAAGAATTCAAAATAGAGTTTAGCCTCTCTTTTTTGCTTTAAGAATTTATCTTTCATCTTCAAATAGGTAGTGTACTCCTTGGGATTAATTGCTTGGGCTTCGGGTTTAAGTTCGTATATTTTATTTAGTCGAGCATATTGACGTGTCAATTCCATATTGTCATAGGTTGTTTCGCCAATAAAATTCCAACCATAGATATCATCAATGTAGCCGTTTTGATCATCGTCAATACCATTGCCCTCAATTTCAAGGGGATTTTTCCAAAGGTTGCTTTTCAAATCTGGATGATGAATATCCATGCCATCATCAGCTATAGCGACAATAATGGGTTGGGGTTTCTTCCCTTTCATCATTTCTACCGCTTCTCGATAGCCTATTCCCGCATTTCCCTTTTTTGAATAGGGTAGAAGATGCCACAAGGTGTCATTAGGGTTTTGAGCAGTTGCCCCCAATGCTATACATAGGGTAATGATATATATATTGATTCGTTTCATATTATGTTTGAATTACACCTACATTGTATTTTTCAACGGGTGCATGGTTTGCCATTTCTATTCCTGTGCTTATCCATTTTCTAGTATCCAACGGATTGATGATTTCATCTACCCAAAGACGAGATGCTGCATACTCAGGTGTGGTTTGTGTATTGTATCTATCGATGATCTTTTGGAGTAGCTCATTCTCTTTTTTAGAGCTGATTTCTTCTCCTTGCTTAGAAAGTGAAGCTTTTTCTATCTGCAATAGTACCTTAGCTGCTTGTTCTCCACCCATAACGGCAATTTTTGCAGAAGGCCAGCCAACAATAAGACGCGGATCATAGGCTTTGCCACACATAGCATAGTTGCCAGCACCATAACTGTTTCCCATCACAATGGTAAATTTAGGGACGGTACTATTGCTCATGGCATTCACCATTTTGGCACCATCTTTAATGATGCCTCCATGTTCACTTCTACTGCCTACCATAAAACCAGTGACATCTTGTAGGAAAACTAAAGGAATCTTTTTTTGGTTGCAATTCATTATGAATCGGGCCGCTTTATCTGCACTATCTGAGTAGATGACTCCGCCAAATTGCATTTCTCCTTTTTTATTTTTGATAATCTCGCGATTGTTGGCCACAATACCCACAGCCCAGCCGTCAATTCTGGCGTATCCACAGAGAATGGTTTTACCATAAGTGGATTTGTATTGTTCGAACTCTGAATTATCTACCAAACGTTTGATTAAATCAATACTTTTATATGGTTTAGACCGTTCGCTGGGTAAAATTCCAAAAATATCAGTGGATTTATGTTTTGGAAGCACAGGTTCTTTTCGATTGAATCCCGCCTTGTTCTGGTCTCCTATCTTGTCTACTAAAAATCGAATACGATCCAAACACGATTGATCGTCGGGGAAGCGATCGTCAATAACTCCAGATAAATCCGTCTGAGATACTGATCCACCTAATGTTTCATTATCTATGGTTTCGCCAATGGCAGCTTTTACTAAATAGCTACCGGCTAAAAATATACTCCCTGTCTTGTCTACGATTAAGGCCTCATCGCTCATGATGGGTAGATAGGCTCCACCAGCGACACAACTTCCCATAACTGCAGCAATTTGTGGTATGCCTTTGCTACTCAGAATGGCATTGTTCCTAAATATTCTTCCAAAATGTTCTTTGTCTGGAAATATTTCGTCTTGGAGTGGAAGATATACTCCTGCACTATCTACTAGGTATATGATTGGAATATGATTTTCAAGAGCAATTTCTTGAAAACGTAAGTTCTTTTTGGCAGTAATAGGAAACCATGCTCCTGCTTTCACAGTGGCATCATTAGCTACAACCAAACATAGTCGTCCAGATACCCGAGTAATTCCTCCTACTACACCTCCTGCAGGACATCCTCCATGTTCAGCGTACATTTCGTACCCAACAAAAGTGCCCATTTCCAAAAAGTCGGCATCATCATCTTTGAGGTACTCTATTCGCTCGCGAGCAAGGAGTTTACCCTTTTTGTGTTGTTTTGCGGCAGATTTTACACCACCGCCTTGATGTATCTTTTTAGCCAGGTCTTGGTATGTTTTGAGAAGGAGTTTGTTCTCGTCTTGATATTTATTAAATGTGAAATCAGTCTTGCTCATAATTCCTAGGCTCAAACGTACTAAAATTTGAGGGAAGTTCTTATTCGTAGTACTCCATTTTTTATAATTCATTACTCAACTAAGTTAGATTTACTTGGAATAAAATGAGCAAATTGATTGCCTAGATGTTACGTCGGTGTATTTTTGCACTGGCTGACACGACCAGCTCCCTCCGAACTCCCCCAGGGCAGGAATGCAGCAAGGGTACGAGGTTGTAGCGGTGCGATGTCAGCCATTTTTGTTTACTCTGAATCTAACTTTATCGATTTTATCAAACTTTGGGGCGTCTTTTAGTTTAAAGTTTCACTTGGTATCCTTACATTCGCTAAAATACAATATTCCACTTATGAAATTTTTTATTGACACTGCCAATCTTGAACAAATAGAAGAAGCCCGAGATTTGGGTATTCTTGATGGGGTAACCACCAATCCTTCGCTTATGGCCAAAGAGGGAATTACAGGTGATGAGAACATCAAAAATCATTATAAAAAGATCTGTGAATTAGTGGATGGCGATATCAGTGCAGAGGTCATCACAACTGATTTTGATGAAATGATTAAAGAAGGAAAGGCACTTGCTGATATTCATGAAAATATTGTAGTAAAAGTTCCTATGACTAAGGATGGAGTCAAGGCGATTCGTTGGTTTACTGATCATGATATTCGTACCAATTGTACGCTCGTGTTTTCAGCTGGGCAGGCTATTTTGGCAGCCAAAGCTGGAGCTACTTATTTGTCGCCATTTATAGGACGTATCGATGATATGAATTGGGATGGTATCGAATTGATTGCTCAAATAGCAGATATTTATACGGTGCAAGGTTTTCCTACAGAGATCCTTGCAGCATCTATTCGCAATCCGCTTCATATTGTACGTGCAGCAGAAGCTGGTGCAGATGTATGTACTTGTCCATTATCATCTATACTTGGTTTGCTTAAGCACCCCTTGACCGATATTGGACTTGCTAAATTTTTGGCCGATCATAAAAAAGCAAACTCATAGCAAATTAAAAATATACAACTACTATGAATCCGATTGTTATCATACCTACTTACAACGAAAAAGAAAACATCACGGCAATGTTGGACAAAGTCATGTCCTTGGACGTGAATTTTGATGTGTTGGTAGTCGATGATAATTCTCCGGATGGAACAGCTAATCTGGTAAAACAAAAACAGGCAGATAACTCTCGAATTTACCTGCTTGAAAATGGAGAGAAAAATGGTTTAGGGACAGCTTACATTGCTGGATTCAAATGGTGCTTAAAACGTTCGTATGAATACGTATTTGAGATGGATTGCGATTTTTCGCACAACCCAGAAGACCTCATCCGTTTGTACAATGAGTTGCGAGAAGGCCACTGCGATTTGGTAGTAGGTTCTCGCTATGTGGGTAATGTAGTTAATGTGGTCAATTGGCCGATGGGACGTGTACTACTCAGTTATTTTGCTTCGGCGTATGTTCGTTTTTTTACGCGTATGAAGCTGTCTGATGCTACGGCAGGTTTTGTGGGGTACAATAGCAAATTATTAAAAACAATAGACCTCGATAAAATCCAATTTAGAGGGTATGCCTTTCAGATTGAAATGAAATATACCACCTTTCGGTTGGGTTTTTCAATCAAGGAGATTCCGATCATATTCACCGATCGGACTGCCGGTGAATCCAAAATGAACGGAAGCATTATCAAAGAAGCACTTTTCGGTGTACTTTGGCTACGATTCAAATCCATTCGCCCCAAGACAACTAAGATTTAACGATTTCTAAATTCTATATAAAAACAGAAAAGGCCGCTAACAGCGGCCTTTTTTTTTAAAACTTTAAAAGTTTATATATGAAAAAAATGAGAATTAATTATTCAACCTCAAATATGATTTTTCGTTATTGTTGTTTTACGATGCGTACATGCTTGCTATCGTTTTCTGTATTTAGTGTAGCAATGTACACACCACTAGGTAAGTTAGTGAAGTCTAGTTCTATGCTTTTACTTCCTGCTCTTACGATATCTGCCATCCACTGCTTACCAACAAGGTCGGTAATGGTATATTCTCCTTGAGATACATTATCTCCAAGTAGAATAGTAGTTTGGCTTTTTGTAGGGTTAGGATATACTACCAATGGAGCATTGCTGAACCCTTTGAACTGTACCAAACGGATATCTGATAATTCAGACTTACCATTGTAATCTACTTGATTCAAACGGTAGTACACAATATTCTCATACGTAGGGATGGTTTCATCCACATAGCTGTAATTGATAAGGGAATGGCTTGTACCATTTCCTTTTACCTCACCAATGGTGGTGAAATTGTAGCCATCAAAACTACGCTGTACTTCGAAGTGGCTATTGTTCAATTCTGAAGCCGTAGCCCAATCGAGCTTGGCATCGTGGGCGTTGTATGGGGTGACATCGAAGCTCACCATGTCTAGGGGTAAAGCTACTATAGGACTACTTTGATTTAAAGCAACCGTAGTTGGATACATTAAGGTAGCTTGAGCACCCATACTTGTCAGATTATTATTAAATGTGGTTGAACCTCCAACACCATTAATACCGTCCAATAATTCAGCATCTCCAGCACCTGGGAAATATAGCCTTAATATTGTATCTACCTGACCTGCAACTACATTACCAAAATTTATAGTAGATGTAGTGCTATAATCGATATAACTATATCCATTAGGATTATCTCCTGGAAATACAGCATCTATTGTGGCTTGAGGTATAGTTTGGTCGACGTTCCATAGACCCTGAACACTTACAACATTGGGTGTTCCAGCACTAGCTTGATAAGCCATGGTTGTTCTTCCTGCATATGCAGTAACGCCTGTAGCTGCTGCTCCCCATTCGATAAAGATTACTACTGAACCAGGGGTGCCACTAGGGTTAGGCACCATTTTATATACGGGATCTTGGGCATAAGAAGTTAAAGTCATAATCAATCCAACGATTGAACTTAAGATGATTTTATATGTATTATTCATTTTATATGTATTATTCATTTTATGGTAGTTGTTCTGTTGTATTTGCATATCCTCCTAAGTTAAAGAGGTTGCCAGGGTGATTAAGGACAGTTTGTAAGATGGGATCTCGATCACTAGAGTTATTATCATAGATTACATTTCCATCCATATTGATATCTGTTAATGCATATTGGTTTGTGAATGTGTAGCCTGTAAGGTTAAAGAGATTAACAGGTGCACCTAGAACATCAGATAAAATATTATCTAAATCACTATTGCTATTATCATAAATGATTGAATTATTCGAATTAGTGTTACCAGCCCATAAACCTTTAACAGTATTCATGTTACCATTTGATTTCCTACTTAATCCAGCAGCATTGGTTCCATGAAGCGTTGTCGTACTGAAGTCCACAGCAGTTCCTGCTGGTGTCAGTGTAACGGCAGCATTTGCCATTACGCCGAGGTGGTTTCTGTGGCGTACCGCTACGAATACGGTGTTGCTTGCCAGCCCTGAGAAACAGACATTGCTAGTTCCATCAGCTGCATCCACGATGTTTCCATCGCGTTGGATGAGGGCAGATCGTGTTTCTATTACGGTAGCACTGTTGTTTGCATCGCGTAGTTCAATGAATACCCAATCGACAATATTGTCATCGGTATTAGTTTTTACTCCCAATACTCCAGTTGTGGTGGTTTCTCCACCGCCATTACCTACGTGAGTGAAATTAGTCATCGCTCCATAAGGTTCATCAGTAGGTATTAAGTTATTGCTTCTTAAATCATTCGTCATGATTGCGTTAGATGATAGGTATAAAGCACCTTGCAAAAATGCGGTAGCAGCGAGGCAAGCTTCCCCGTCTTCTTGAGCGAATGTGTATGCTTCAAAATCATTAGGAGTGATGGCTGCATCAGTTGTGATGGATCCAGCGGTAAGTGTACCTGCACCACCTGTAAAGGCAGGAGTAGAGGTAGTCGCATCGAGTGTGCTTGTGCTTACGGTAGCGGGTATTTTTACCCATTCGGTTCCATCCCAACCTACCATAATGAGTTTGGATAAGTCACTACCGGTGATGGTGGTGATATCGCTGGTAGCGTTCCAGGTTAGGGTAATGTTTGTGGCTACAGTTCCGTCGATATCCCAATATTCGATGGTGCTCACATTAGCCACATCTGATGCTGTAGTTGCTAAGGGATATGATGCGTTTGGATTTTCTGCATAGTATGCTGCATCGGTAGGACCAGCAGTAGTAGCAACGGGCCGGTAGGCACCATTGTCTCCAATGGGTAGTACAAAAGCACCGTTCACATAATGCCTAGCATAGCCATCTACGTGAGATGCATCGACTGCACCAGTCCATGTGGCAGCTGTTCCAAAGCTAAAGTATCCTTTATCTCCAGTTCGGGTAGTTTCTACTAAGTTCGTTCCGTCAAACGTATGAGCAGCAAATACTACTGCTTCGCCATTTTCGTGAACAAAGACATTGTCTCCAGAGAATGATTGAGCTACAGCATCAACAGCCGATAAGCCCAGCACTAAAAATCCACTAAGTAGCAGATTTTTGCGTATTCTTTTTAGTATTAAGTGTTTATTTTCCATATAATATCTTTATTATTATTATTATTATTCCTATTGTTTTAATAATCTAGTGAATCCATAGCCAATAGATTTTAATATCTCATAATCAATTGAAATACACTTACCCATTTTTTGGGCTTTTGACTATATCAATAATGGCCTGGGTTATTATTTGATCTTCATTGATGTATGCCATCGCAGATGAGACATTTTCTAATATGTAAATACCATCTAGCTTATTTTTCTTTGCATAGCTAGATATTGCTTGATTTACCTTATCCAAGATTGGCTGGATTTCATTTTTTAGGTGAAGTTGAGCATATAATTGTAGCTCTCTTCTTTTTTCTTCAACGACTTTTCTTCGTCGAGCAAGAGGTTTAGTTTTACGGTATCCAGACCATTCATTCTTGCCTTAATTCCTACGATACTCTCCTGCTCATTGGGTTTATATGGCTTAAGAAGCTCTGACACCTTAGACTGTAAATCTTCCATACCTTGTTTTATTTCTGCAGAATATTTCTTTTGATTAGCAGAAAGCTCTTGGAGCTTTGGGATATAATTGGGTGCAGACTTTAGGATACTATCTCTGTGGATGAATCCGTAATTTTGAGCACTAACGGTACTTGCTGTAAGCAAGAATAGTAAAATACTCATGAAAGTAGCGTTTCGCATAGTCGTACGGTTTGTTGCTTTATTTTTCATTAGTTCAAAGAACGATGTGCTAATTCTATATGGCACAGTGAATTATATGATTGTAATCATAATACGATATGATATTGGTCATATTTTAGAGTTTTATAGATTCAGAAAGTTGAATTTCATGAAGAATTTAGGTTTATATCATTTGAAATGGTAGAGTAAGAACAAATATTTAATAGCTTAAATACGATTATTATAAAACACAAAAGCCCCCTTTATCTAAAGGAGGCTTTAATATTTTGTAATTAGGAACTTTAAGCTAGAACAACGACTTTGTTGTTGAGTACTTCTACAATACCACCGGAGACTTCGAAAGTTTCTTCGCCAGAAGATGTACGAACAATAATGATTCCTTTTTCTAAGCTAGAGAGGAGGGGAGCGTGGTTGGGCAATGCCTCAAAAGAGCCACTGCTGCCAGGCAGTTTTACTGAAACTGCTTCGCCACTAAATAGCACCTCATCAGGTGTAATAACTTCTACTATCATTATTCTGCTGCTTCTGCTATCATTTTTTCTCCTTTAGCTATTGCTTCTTCAATACCTCCTACAAGGTTGAAAGCTGCTTCAGGATATTGGTCTACTTCACCATCCATTATCATATTGAATCCTTTGATGGTATCTTGAATATCTACTAGGCATCCTTTGAGTCCAGTAAATTGTTCTGCAACATGGAAAGGTTGAGATAAGAAACGTTGAACTCTTCGAGCACGAGAAACGACTAATTTATCTTCTTCAGAAAGTTCGTCCATACCAAGGATGGCAATGATATCTTGAAGCTCTTTGTAACGTTGTAATAATTCTTTCACACGTTGGGCACAGTTATAATGCTCAGCACCTACTACATCAACAGTTAATATTCTGGAAGTTGAATCCAATGGGTCCACAGCGGGGTAGATGCCAAGAGAAGCAATGTTTCGAGAAAGTACCGTAGTTGCATCTAGGTGAGCAAATGTGGTAGCTGGTGCAGGATCTGTTAAGTCATCCGCAGGAACATATACCGCCTGTACAGAAGTAATAGATCCTCTATTGGTAGAGGTGATTCGTTCTTGCATGACACCCATTTCTGAAGCAAGTGTTGGTTGGTAACCTACAGCAGAGGGCATACGACCTAAAAGTGCAGATACCTCAGATCCAGCTTGTGTAAATCTAAAGATATTGTCCACGAAGAAAAGAATGTCTCTTCCTCCTGATTTTTCGTCTCCATCTCTAAAGTATTCAGCGATAGAAAGACCTGTTAGTGCTACTCGAGCTCTTGCTCCTGGAGGCTCATTCATTTGACCGAACACCAATGTAGCTTGAGATTCTTTTAATTCTTTTGTATCAACTTTGGATAAATCCCATCCACCTTCTTCCATGGATTTTTCAAATTCTTTACCGTACTTGATTACTCCAGATTCGATCATCTCACGAAGCAAGTCATTTCCTTCACGGGTTCTTTCACCCACTCCAGCAAATACAGATAAACCAGAATATGCTTTGGCAATGTTGTTGATTAATTCTTGGATGAGTACTGTTTTACCAACACCAGCTCCACCGAACAAACCAATTTTTCCTCCCTTTGCATATGGTTCAATAAGGTCAATTACCTTGATGCCTGTAAAAAGAGGTTCTGCTGCAGTACTTAAGTTTTCGTATGCAGGTGCTTCTTGGTGGATTGATCGACCATTTGAACTATCCAAAGATCCAATACCGTCGATAGCATCACCCACAACATTTAGAAGTCTTCCTTTGAGTGCTTCTCCAGTAGGTACCAAAATAGCATCTCCTGTATCGGTCACTTCTGCTCCTCTGACAAGTCCTTCTGTAGAGTCCATAGAAATGGCTCTAACTGTATTTTGACCAAGGTGAGATTGTACTTCGAGTACCACCTTAGAACCATCGTCTTTGGTTACATGTAGAGAATTGTAAATTTTAGGTAAAGATGAACCTTCTTGGTCGAACGCTACGTCCACTACTGGTCCAATGATTTGAGATATTTTTCCTGTGTTTGCCATCGTATTCGGCTATAATTTTTTTGTTGGGTGCAAATGTAAGATTTCCTGCTATGTGGAGCTATTCTAAATAGAATTTATTTTTGATTTATACATCTGTACGGCATTGTTCAATCCATAGTATAAAGCATCACTAATTAGTGCATGACCAATGGACACCTCTAGGGTGTTTGGAATTCGTTGTATGAAGTATGCTAGATTGTCAAGATTTAGGTCATGACCAGCATTGATACCTATGCCCAATTCGGTTGCTTTTTCAGCTGCTGATGTATAAGGGAGTATTGCTTTTTCTTTATCGAATTCATACTGAGATGCGTAAGCTTCGGTGTAGAGTTCGATTCGGTTGGTTCCGCAAGTAAAAGCGGCCTCTACTTGAAGGGAATCAGGATCAACAAATAAGGATACTCGAATGCCTGCATGTTTGAATTTCTGGATGATGGGTGTTAGAAAATTTTGATGCTTGATGCAATCCCAACCCGCATTGCTAGTAATTACATCTGGTCCGTCGGGAACTAACGTAACTTGATCAGGCAGAATATTTAGCACCATATTAATGAAAAGCTCACTAGGATACCCTTCGATATTGAATTCAGTTTTGACTGTATTTTTGAGTTGTTGTACATCTTCACGAGTGATATGTCGTTCGTCTGGTCTTGGGTGGATGGTGATACCATCTGCTCCGAAGTTTTCAATGGCTTTGGCTGCATCAGGAACACTTGGAGTGTTGCCCCCGCGTGCATTTCTTATGGTTGCTATTTTGTTAATGTTTACGCTTAGTTTGGTCATTATATAATTAAAATACGTGTTTTAATTGAAGGGTAAAAGTATGCTTTTTATTCCCAGTTATTTCATTTAAACCAGAACCAATAGCATATTGTTCGTTAAAATTTTGAACAGGGGTATTGTGCTGTATATACCCGTACTTAAACCATAGATTTGTTTTTCGTTTGGTGGTGTATTTGTATAAAACATAAAATCGAATTCCAGTGTACGAGTGGTTGAACATGGGGTAGTCATACAATGGCGATTTTTCAAATGTATAAATTCGGTTTGCATACTCATCTATGTTACTCATGGCTATTCGTGTACTCCACTGGTATGATTTATTTCGGGGTTTGAAAATAAAGTCTTGATAGATCATGCTGCCCTCTGTTGTGGGTTGATTGGATTTGAAAGATGATGTTTCAATACGGTTTCTTAATTCGATGGATTTTGATAGTTTGAATGTGCTGTGTATTCGGTGTCTTTGGGTTTGATTTACAGTATGATTTGCCATAGTTTCACTCGGGGAGTTAACTTGTTTTAGCTCTCTTCTGAATCGATAATATGCATGAAATGATCGGCTGGGTTTGTATTGTAGTTCTGCCCAAAGATCAAATTCCCGACTTGGAGCATACGACTTGAATTGAATGTTTAAATTCTGAAATAAGTCATATTATCCAACTAACTTTAAGTGTTTCTTTAATTGAATTTGATATCCTAGATAAAATCCCTGTTCATTTTTTGGTTTGCTATTTTCACCAAAGCCATTGGTCTGGTATGTTATAAATCCTGGGTCATATTTTCTGTAGAGTAGGCTAATGTCAAGCTTTTTATGAACGCTGATTAGAGCTCCGTGAGTTTGAGCATGGGCCATATTTGAATAACAATGACTGAACTCCCCATATAAATTTATATTTCTAAGTACAGCATCATAATAGATTCCATTTTTGAGGTAGTTGTATCCTTGAAACGTGAAATAATTGTAGGGCTGATTCGCTGGCTGAATAGGGAGGCTCAGTTTTCGATATTGAAGAATAGCACCCATTTTAAAAGTGTTGTTTTCATATTCAACGTATCCTCCTGTTTGAAAATCAGATGCGGTACTAAATTGATTTTGTTCGCTATTGGTTCGATGGTATCCTCCCTCTTCTATAAGGGTACTTAGATAAGTGGTGTTGGTTTCGTTTGACGAGTCAAGTTGCGAAGAGTTGATGGTTGCGTCTATTTTTTTGTTTGAAATGAAAGTGCCTACAGTCATTTTTTTATGAATAATAGAAATTGCAGCACCTCTCATATAGGCATTTTCTCTTAAAGATCGGTATGATTTGAACCCATTAAAATTTCGTTTAGCATTTGTGATTATGCTTGATTTGCCAAATGCTAGTCCAGTACTTAGTGTCAGCCCTTGGCCCATATCTACATGAAAATCTCCAAGTTGTAGTGATTTAATCTTGCCAACATCTTTTAATGATAAATACATGGAGTAATGATCATACACCAAAGGTGTTTGAGTATTGAAACTCATCTTTTATCCAGCATCTTTTTCCAGATTTAATCCCCATGAGAGGTGCTTTTTGTAATCAAATCGATAACGAAAATTGGAGTAAATAGTTGAACCTAAATAGTGGTTTTGTGAGTCTGTTTCGAAATTAATCTTTCTTATCTGACCTTGATTTTTAGATGCTGAAGTCTCTGCAAGTGTCATGAACTGTTGCTTACCAGATTGGATGTTTTTTTTGATTGTTTTAAGGGTGATGGGGTTTGTTTGAACATGAATTAGGTGCTGAACGTTTGATAACATTATTTTATCAAAACTTGGGAGTATTTGAAATTCATAAATACTCAAAAAATCACCGAACTTCTTTCGATGATTGCATATTTCTAACGCTTGAGCTTGATTAAAAAACGGAAAACTAAGAATTTCACTATTGGAAGCTTTATTGATGTTTAATGGATTATTGATGTAATGGAAAAGTTGGTCTGTTAGTTGTTGAATATCAACATCTTCATCGGTTATTTCAATCATTTGCTCCATGTACTGATTGATGAAATCAGTGTCTATTTGAGCATTGACCTTGAGCCACACTACCATTAAAATAAAGAAGCCCCAATATTTACCACGCATAGCTTGTATTTAGTGAGGGAGACGTGCCCAAGTGATTGTGAAAACTGAGCCCAACGTCAATGAGAAATGATGCTTTTTTAAAGCTTATTCCGCATCCAATCATTTGATTAAGATTGAAACCAGTTCTGAACTTATAGTGCTCTTTTATTATCTCGAGACCAACACATAGATTAATTTGTTGATTGTTCGATTGCAGAGCATCAATATAGGTGTTAATATTTTTAGTCAATTCATGATTAATTCCTAGTCTAATCCTTGCAGGTAGATTTTCTTTGGGGTATTCAATGATTTGACTTTGGTTAGGGTTCTCAATTTGAAATCCAATAGAATTTTTAGTGTTGATTTGATAATGTAAACCAGCGTTGAATGTCAGTATATTGTTGTTTTGATAATAAGCATTTTTTGAGCTAAAACGGTTAAAGTTGATGGTTACTCCAGCAGCTATATTTTGAATGAATTTTTTGGCAAAATCGAGAGCTATTTTTTGATTTAATACAATTCCATTTTCAGCTTTGTACGAAATAGCAATTGCTGATTTATTTAGCGAATAATTTCCAATTAACTGCACTTTTGAATATTGGCGGATTCCATATCGATTTTGTGCATTTATTGATATTTTGGATGGTGAGAAGCAAAGATTAGCTGGATTGAACTCAATCGAAAAAGGAGAAATATATGTGACTGAAGAGCCACCCAAACTAGTAGTTACTGCATCATATGGAGGGTAGTTTGCGTATACTTGAATGCAGACAAAAGAAATAAGAGTAAAGAAATAGAGTTTAATCACTCTACAAAATTATAACTCTTGTTTTAGTTGAGTTAAGAAGTTTTTGATTTTTTTTAGTTTTCGAACGATTTTGACATTTTGGTCAACCTTTTGTTTATCGATTTTTAGTTTTTCAATAGCCCCTTGGATTGTGTATTTGTTTTGTTTGACGAGCAGGTGAATTTTTGATATTTCTTCGATATCTTTTTGGCTGTAAAAACGTATTCCTTTGTTGTTCCTTTTTGGGTTAAAAGATGGGAATTCAGATTCCCAATAACGTAATGTTGAGGGTGGAACGTCGAAGTGGTTACAAACTTCAGTGAGGTTGTGAAATAGTTTTTCGGAAGAGAGTCCCATTAGTCAAAAGACTGATTAGGGTTAGAAGAAAGTTTGATGATTTCTTCGTATTGTTCCGTGGTTAGGTCGTTGTAGAAATACCCAATTGGATTTACTTGAACACCATTTTTGGCAACTTCATAATGTAAGTGAGGGCCCGTAGATTTACCCGTGCTACCAACTAGTCCAATTTGTTGACCTCTCTTCACACGTTGTCCTTGTCTCACACTTGCTCTGCTCATGTGACCGTATAGCGTGGTATATCCATAACCATGGTCAATAACTACGTGAGTTCCATATCCCCATCTTGCACGTTTTACTTTTTTAATAACGCCATCTCCAGTGGCATATATTTTAGTGCCTGTAGGTGCAGAAAAATCGAGGCCTTTGTGCATTTTTCGTGTTCTGTAAATGGGATCGATTCGGTATCCGAATCCAGATGCAATTCTTCTTAAATTCTTATTAGATACTGGTTGAATGGCAGGTATAGAGGCAAGCATCTTACTTTTATTTTTTGCCATTATAATTAGTTTTTCGTAGGATTCCTTTTGAATCTTGGACTGATTGTCCATGTTGTCCAAGCGTTGGTGAAGTTTTTTGATTTTTTCACCATTTCTTAACTGATCTAAAGAAATATATTTATCCGATCCACCTGTTCCAGCTTTACGGATATCATCGCTGATGGGATCTGCACCAAATATTTCTCGGTATACGTTGTCATCCATGGATGATAAGTCATCCAATTTAGACTGCATATCCAATGATTTTTTTTCTAAAAGTTTTACCTGAATTTGATAATCAGCCAATTGATTTTTAAGAGCTTCTGTGTTTTCTCCTTTATTGACAATCAGAAAACTAATTATACCAATGATAACGGCAAGAGAAATAAATCCAAATACACGAGCAATTTGGATAAAAAGCGTGTTTGAAACTTTTTCATATTCAAGAGTTTCAGAATTAAATCTAAATTTCGTTTTACGCATTGTATTTTTGCCTACTTAATACGATGCGAAGGTAAGAAAGTTATCGCATTAATTATTAACAGCTATATCCAAAAGAATGACTGCACAAGACATAAGGAAGACATTTCTAGCTTTTTTTGAAAAAAAAGGTCATAAAATTGTTGATTCTGCACCTATTGTAATCAAAGATGATCCAACTCTGATGTTTACAAACGCAGGGATGAATCAGTTTAAAGATATTTTTCTTGGGAATCAATCGCCTATTCATCCGAGAGTTGTTGATACTCAAAAATGTCTTCGTGTTAGTGGTAAACATAATGATCTTGAAGAGGTGGGAGTAGATACCTATCACCATACCATGTTTGAAATGCTTGGGAATTGGAGTTTTGGAGATTATTTTAAGGAGGATGCAATTAATTGGGCTTGGGAGCTATTAACGGATGTGTATAATCTTGACAAAGATCGGTTGTATGTTTCTGTGTTTGAGGGAAGTGAGCCCGATCAATTAGATTTAGATATTGATGCCAAGAATTTTTGGTTGAATCATGTTTCGGAAGACAGAATAATTCTTGGAAATAAAAAGGATAACTTTTGGGAAATGGGAGAGACCGGTCCCTGCGGTCCCTGCTCTGAGATACATATTGACCTAAGATCAGATGAGGAGCGATCCAAAGTGGACGGAGCAAGTTTGGTGAATGCAGACCATGAGCAAGTTATCGAAATATGGAATCTTGTTTTTATGGAGTACAACAGAAAAGCGGATGGTAGTTTGGTTACCTTGCCAGCAAAACATGTTGATACAGGCATGGGACTTGAACGCTTGGTTAGAGCGTTTCACTCACAGCAGTCAAATTATGATTCAGACTTGTTTATGGATACCATAAATGCTTTGGAGGATATTAGCGGTTATAAATATGGTGAAGAAGATAGTATTGATATTGCATTTCGTGTTATAGCTGATCATTTGAGAGCTGTTTGCTTTGCTGTTTCTGATGGTCAACTTCCTGATAACAGTGGTGCTGGGTATGTGATTCGTAGGATTTTGAGACGGGCTGTTCGTTATGGCTATAGTTTTTTAGGTATAGAGTCTCCCTTCCTTTATCGTTTGGTAGATGGTTTTGTAGGTAAATTTGAAAACGTTTTTGCTAATCTGTCTAATCAGAAAGATTTTATAATCAAGGTCGTTGAACAAGAAGAGAAATCTTTTTTAAATACGTTAAACAATGGGTTGAAATTATTTGAAAATTATGCAAAATCTGAGAACACAATGATATCGGGTGCCCATGCTTTTGAATTGTACGATACATTTGGTTTCCCAATCGATCTTACCCAACTACTAGCTAAAGAGAAAAATATCAAAGTTGATATTAAAGGTTTTGAAAAAGAGTTAGCAAAGCAAAAAAATAGGAGCAGAACCGATGCTAAAAAAACAACCGGGGATTGGGTCGAGCTTTTGGAGGATGATCGGGAGGAATTTATTGGTTACGACTATATAGAAACAGAAGTTTCCATAACGAGATTCAGAGAAGTAACAGTAAAAGATAAAAAACAATTTCACCTTATTTTTAATTGTACTCCTTTTTATGCTGAAAGTGGAGGACAAGTTGGAGATAAGGGAATTATAGTTGGTCAATCTGATAATCAGAGGATTGAAATTTTAGATACACAAAAAGAAAATCAATTAATTATTCATATAGTCAAGGAATTGCCAAAAGACATGAGTCAAAGGTTTATGGCTAATGTAAATTCTGATCATAGAGACGGAGTAACATTGAATCATAGTGCTACTCATCTGCTTCAGGCAGCATTAAGACAAATATTAGGTGATCATGTTACGCAAAAGGGCTCCTTAGTTAATGAAAAGCATTTGCGTTTTGATTTTTCACATTTTCAGAAAGTTGAGAAGGATGAATTGGAGGAGATAGAAAAATTAGTCAATCAAAAAATTCGTTCATCAATTAGCCTAAAAGAAGATCGTAATATCCCTTTTGATAAGGCCATCGAACAAGGAGCAATGGCATTGTTTGGAGAAAAGTATGGAGACACAGTTAGAATGGTAACTTTTGATAAAGAATATTCTATTGAATTGTGTGGAGGCACTCACGTGAAAAATACAGCTCAAATTGGGAGTTTTAGAATAGTGCACGAAGGGGCTGTAGCTGCTGGAGTTAGGAGAATCGAGGCAATTACTGGAAGTCAGGCAGATATTTATGTTAAAAGTCAGCTTGATTTACTCGATGAGGTTCGATCAGAATTAGGCAACCAACAAAATATTATAAAAGCTATTCAGGATATCAAAAATGAGAATACGTTGTTTCAAGATAAATTAAAGGTTTTTGAAAACAAGCAGTTAGTTGTTCTAAAAGAGCATTTGAAATCTTTAGTTAAGGATGTCAATGAAATGAAAGTTATTGTAGAATTAATTAAAGTTGATAAAGCTACTCAAGTAAAAGACCTTTGTTTTCAACTTAAGGAAGAATTAGATAATCTATTTTGTGTTTTGATAGCTGATGTATCGGGTAAACCCAATATCAGTATAATGATAAGTGATCAATTAGTTCAATCAAAAAACTACCATGCAGGTAATCTTGTGAGGGAATGGTCTAAAGAAATAAAAGGTGGAGGTGGAGGTCAGTCTTTCTTTGCTCAAGCTGGGGGAGCTGATGTTTCTAGCTTGGAGGTTGTGAAAGAGATTGCAATTAATTTTATAAATGAAGGGTAAAATTTGATGTTAAAAAATGATACACATGAGGTATTAGTTGGGCTAGAAATTCACGCTCAACTGAAAACTAACTCAAAGGCTTTTTGCTCAGATGAAGTTGCATTTGGTGCTTCGCCAAATACGTTGGTGAGTCCTGTTAGTTTGGGACACCCTGGCACCTTACCTGTGCACAACAAAGAAGCGGTAAATATGGCTATCATGCTTGGATTGGCATGTGATTGCGACATTAGGAAATATAACTCGTATTCACGGAAAAATTATTTTTATGCAGATTTACCAAAGGGATACCAAATTACTCAATTAGATACTCCAATATGTAATGGAGGTGGAGTAGAAATTTCGTTATCTGATGGAACATCAAAGCGAATCAATCTAACACGTATTCACATGGAGGAGGATACAGGCAAAGGCATTCACGACTTGGATATGTCTAATACACTCATGGACTACAATCGAGCAGGAACAGCATTAGTGGAAATTGTAACTGAACCTGATTTTAGAAGTGGTGAAGAGGCATATGCCTTCTTGATTGAAATTCGTAAGTTGGTTCGATATCTTGGAGTGTGCGATGGAAATATGGAAGAAGGGAGTTTGAGATGTGATGCCAACGTTTCTGTAAGACCACTAAATTCTAAAGATTTTGGAACAAAGGTTGAAGTTAAAAACATGAATTCAATGAGTAATGTTAAAAAAGCCATTGAGTTTGAATTTCAACGTCAAAGTGAAATGGCTTTATTAGGTGAAGAAATTTTTTCTGAAACTCGAAGCTTTGATGCCATGAAAGGTACCACCTTTTCAATGAGGAGTAAGGAGCTTGTCAATGATTATCGCTTTTTCCCAGAACCAGACCTACCCCCATTAATCGTAAATGAAGATTGGATTAAAGAAATTAAAAAGAGAATGCCTTCCTTACCAAAGGAGTTATTAATTAGGTTTACTTCTGAATATCAGTTGGGTAATTATGATGCAGAAATACTCACAGAGAGCAAAGATGTAGCAGATTACTTTATTGCTACTTGTGATTATTCAAAGAATTTTAAAGCAGTTGCTAATTGGGTCATGGGACCTGTTAAAAGTTGGTTAAATAGTCATGCGTCATCTATAGAAAAATTCCCATTGAGTCCAAAGACTATTGCTAAGATAATTAGCTATATTGACGAGGGAGTAATTAACTTTAGTGTAGCTGAACAAAAGCTATTTCCAGCACTTTTGTCTAATCCTGATCAAGAAGTGAGTCAGGTGATAGAGGACTTAAATTTGAAACAAACTGGGGATGAAGATACCCTCCATCAATTGATTCAAGAAGTGTTAAGAGAAAATGCCAGCAAGGTTGATGAATACAAAGCAGGAAAAATAGGTCTTATTGGTATGTTTATGGGCCAGATTATGAAGAAAAGTGGAGGGAAAGCTGACCCCAAGAAGACAAAAAGTCTACTAGTGGAGTTGCTTGATAATTAATGAATTATTTATACGTTAAATATAAAAATGGAATTATTAAAAAATATACAGAGGTGGATTGTAACAATTAGCCTGTTGGTTATCGGTTCAGGGTTGATGGGTTGTAATTCATCTGTTAACAAAGAGGAGTTTGTCATTAAGGTTAAATCAAACCTACCTCAAAACACATTGGTTATTTTGAGCAAAATTTCGGATACTCAGCTACAAGTAATAGACAGTGCCTATGCAGATAAAAATGGATCATTTGAATTTGGAGGAGAAGGTTTTACTGAAAGCACTTTATGTTATATAACTTTTGAAAATACAAGTCCCCCAGGTGTTCCATTAATTGTAGATAGAGGAACAAAATTGGCTCTTGAGTTATCGAAAGATAAATTTATAGATTTCTCAATAAGTGGAGGGAAGTACAATGCTTCAATGCTGAAGATATTCAAAATATATACCGATTTTGAGCGTAATATGAAGGTATTCAATAAAGAAATTGAATCGATTGACCCACAGTTAGCCACAGAAGAGACAAAGAAAGAAACAACGAATAGGTATAACAATCTGATCTTGAAAAGAGCAGCAGATATCGAAAATTTTGTAAAAACTGAACCTACATCTCCAGCAACTTATTTTGCAGCAAAATATTTATTCAATAAACCAGTACCTGGGTTGTTAATTATTGCTCATGAGAAAATGGCAAAAGATTTCCCTAATTCAAGTTATACCGCTAGTCTGAAAGATGCTATTGCAAAATTAGGTCCAACCATAAACGGTGCCATTGCTCCAGAAATAAAATTAAGAACTCCAGAAGGAGATTCACTAGCTTTATCTTCCCTTCGTGGGAAAGTGGTACTTATTGATTTTTGGGCAAGTTGGTGTGGTCCGTGTCGTAAAGAAAACCCACATGTGAAGGCCATCTATGAAAAGTACAAAGACAAAGGATTTGAGATATATGGCGTTTCACTTGATTCTAAAGAAGCGAGCTGGAAGGCAGCTATTCAAAAAGATAGACTAACATGGAAACATGTTAGTGATCTTGGAGGTTGGAAATCGTCAGCAGCTAAGCTGTATCAGGTTCGTTCAATCCCTGCAACTTTCTTGCTTGATAAAGAAGGCAGAATTGTGAAATCTGGTTTTAGAAGTCACCAATTGGAATCGCTACTCATTCCATTATTAGATTAATAGTGAAATTTTATTGGTTTTTTTTCCTTTTATTTTTTGCATGTAATCAAGTAGATGATTCGAATAAGGACAATAGGGAAAGTAAAAATTTTAGAGAATGGCGGGTAGGTAATTTCCATTACTCTCATGATCCTTATAAGTTTTTGATTCACAGAACTCCTGAATTTCAAGAAGAATTTCTCCTACAAGAAGGGTTATTAGTTCGGTTTAAAATAGACTGGAAAAATGATAGCGTTTATGTTGTTAAGTTTGATTCTATTCTATCTAATCCGAATCACACAGAATTGGCTTTTGATTTTCGTCAGATTCAAAAAACATGTACTATCACTGAGGTGACAAGTTCAAATTACATAGAACGTTCAGTTACAAATTTGAATGACATTACGAATTACACAAGAATTATTAAAAATAGGAGGAATTAAATACTTAATAATACCTAACGTATATTATTCCTCAACTGGTTCGAAATAGAAAGTTTGAACTCAACATAATAGCTATTAAATATTTTAATTGTAAATGACATTAACGGAAATAATATTCTATTAACTTTGGCATAAGATTGAATTTGCAAAATATATTAATTATTGCATTCATATAATGGTAAAAAAAATACTAATAGTAGAGGACGATCAAGACATTGTAGATTTACTAAAATATAATCTTGAAAAAGAAGGATATAAGTGCTACACTGCTAATAATGGTGTTGAGGCAATGGGTCTAGCTGTAGATAAAGAACCAGATCTCATCCTCCTTGACATCATGATGCCTGAGATGGATGGTATCGAGACTTGTCGTGTGATTAAATCAAAACCTAAACTTCATGACATATTCATTATTTTTCTGACTGCACGTGCAGAAGAATATTCAGAGATTGCCGGATTTGAGGCAGGTGCCGATGATTATATTACTAAACCAGTAAAGCCTCGTGTGCTTATTAGCAGAATCAAAGCCATATTATCTAGGAAAAAAGATCAACACATATTAAGCCAGATTCAGCATGGTAATTTGGTCATTGATCGTGAAACTTTCAAGGTGTCAGTTAAAGACAAACATTTCACCCTTCCCAAAAAAGAGTTCGAATTATTATTTCTCCTAGCATCCAAACCAGATAAAGTTTTTAGGAGGGAAAGTATCCTTTCGAAAGTATGGGGTTCTGAAGTAAGTGTGGTAGATCGAACAATTGATGTTCATATTCGAAAGATTCGAGAGAAAGTAGGAGACGAAAAAATTAAGACAATTAAGGGTGTAGGTTATAAGTTTGTGTTGTGAAAAATACAACTAGCCCAGGGTCAATAGCTTTTTTTGTTAGTCTAGCTGCAGCCGTTATTTCCACACTTGGGGTTGTGATTTCTACGGGTGATTTCATATCTTCATTCATTAATTTTTGTGTTGTTTTAGTTGTGTGTTATTTCACCTTTAATATTATCTTAAATCGATTTATTTACGATAAGATAAAGACTATCTACAGAAATATTTATCAATTTAAAACCAACCAAGATCAAGATTTATTAGACAAGTATAAAAATGAATCTGATCCATTAGAGGCGGTTAGTAAAGATGTGTTGAAATGGATGGAAGAAAATAGAAAAGAGGTAAATGATTTAAGAGAACTTGAATCATACATTACTGAGTTTTTAGGAAATGTTTCTCATGAGTTGAAAACACCAATTCAGAGTATTCAAGGATACATTCATACGTTGTTAGATGGTGCATTGGAAGATGAAAAGGTAAATGAATTATTTTTAATCAAGGCTAGTAATGGCACTAAACGTTTAATAGAATTAGTCGATGAATTAACAGATATCAATGTGCTTCAGGGTAAAAACCCCCCTTTGGATTATGAAAAATTTGATATTGTTAAATTAACAGAAGAAGTGTTTGAGCTTGTTGAAAACAAAGCAGTTAAACAAAAAGTATCCTTGAAGTTTCAGCAACAGAATCCAAAACAAGTGATTGTAAATGGAGATATAGCTAAAATTCGTCAGGTATTGATAAATCTAATTGTGAATGCTATCAAATATGGCAAAGAAGATGGGAGTGTTCAAGTTGGTTTTTTTGATATGGACGAGAATATACTTATTGAAGTATCTGATGATGGTCAAGGGATAGGAGAGGAGCATCTGCCTCGCTTATTTGAGCGTTTCTATAGGACAGATAAAGGAAGAAGTAGAGATCAAGGAGGTAATGGATTAGGGCTTGCAATTGTTAAGCACATTGTTGAAGCTCATCATCAAATAATCAATGTGAGAAGTACCCCTGGAATTGGATCTACATTTGGATTTACACTACAAAAAGGCTGAATATACTAATCAAACTCTTCAATAAGTACACCCATTTTTCCCATTTGAGCTTTTTTTAGTGCTTGCATTAACTCCGTTTGATCATTCATAACAAAAGGTCCATAGGTCGCAATAGGTTCTTTGATGGGTTCTCCGCTTAAAATGATGAAGCGGGTATCTTCATTTGCTTTGATATTTATGTTATTTCCGTCATGGTTTAAAATTCCCATGTCTTTGGTTACTAGAGTTTTTTTATCAATTTCTAGTTTGCCGTTTAATACATATATTAATGCATTGAATGATTCTGGTATGGGAATATCTAAGTGACCATCTTGTTGAATTTCTCCTCTAAGCAGAAGTTGAGGAGAGTATGTAGGAGCTATACCTTCGGTGCCTTTATAAGCTCCACTGACTACCCAAATTTTGCTTTTTTCTTCCTCAACCAAAGGTGTTTCAGCTTGACTAATTGGTTGGTAGTAGGGTGGTTTATTCTTGAATTTTGCAGGGGCATTAACCCAAAATTGGATAAACTCTAATTCACCTCCGTCTTCTACAAGTTGTTTCGGAAAACGCTCGCTATGAGTAATGCCATTTCCAGAAAACATCCATTGCGTTCCGCCATTTTTAACAACAGCTCGATTACCGAGACTATCTCGATGTTCTACAGCACCTTTAAAGATGAATGTGACAGGACTAAATCCGCAATGCGGGTGTGGTCCGACTCCCACATCCTGTGGTTTTTGATTTCCAGGAAGATGGTTATGCCAATGGTGAATTAGTAGAAATGGATCCAAATTATCAATCTGTCTTGTAGGCAAAGGTTGATCTATGATATGACCACCCATATTTACTTTTTGAGCAGGTATAATTTGATTGATAGTTCTTTTTTGCATACTTAATTCATAAACGAATAATATCTCAAAGAGTTCAAATGACAGAAAATCAAGTAATTAAAAAAATATCAAAATGAAATCAATGAGGTTAACTAACTTTGCAAATCATGTCTTTTGTGGCCATTCATACGCTAGGTTGTAAACTAAATTTTTCAGAGAGTAGCACCATTGTGCGTCAATTAGAGAAGAATGGATTTACAAGAGTAGATTTTACAGAAAAGGCAGATATATATATCATTAATACGTGTTCAGTTACAGACAATGCAGACAAGAAGTGTCGTAATACTGTAAAAGGAGTTCTTAAGCAAAATCCTAATGCGTATGTAGTGGTAATCGGTTGCTATGCTCAATTAAAACCCAAAGAGATTTCAAATATTCCAGGTGTAGATATGGTGCTAGGTGCTGCGGAAAAGTTCAATATGATTGAACATCTTCATTCTTTGGAGAAGGAGACAAAGGCCATCGTTCATAACAAGAATATCAAAGAAACTCAGGATTTTGTTCCAGCATACAGCATGGGAGATAGAACCAGAAGTTTTTTGAAAGTTCAAGATGGATGTGATTACTTCTGTTCATTTTGTACTATACCTCTGGCAAGGGGAAAAAGTAGGAATGTATCCATTCAAGAAACGGTTGCAAAGGCAAAAGAGGTCGCCTCAAAAAACATCAAAGAGATTGTTTTAACAGGAGTAAATATTGGAGATTTTGGTGCGATTCAGGATTATAATGAAACATTCTATGACTTATTGGTAGAGTTAGACAAAGTTGAGGGAATAGATAGATTTCGAATAAGCAGCATTGAACCTAATTTGTTAACTGACGAAATTATAGATTTTGTAGCTCATAGTAATAAAATTGTCCCTCATTTTCATATTCCACTGCAGAGTGGTAACGATGAAATATTGACTAAAATGAGGAGGAAGTACTTGAGTAGTTTATACGAAGAACGGATTTCAAGAATAAAATCTAAAATGCCAAATTGTTGCATTGGGGTAGATGTTATTGTAGGATTTCCTGGAGAATCAGAAGAACATTTTTTAAGTACGTATGATTTTATAAACTCATTAGATGTGAGTTACCTGCACATTTTTCCATACTCTGAAAGGAATAATACAACAGCAAAAAAATTACCTAATAAAGTCAGTAAATCAGAAAAAACTGATCGTGCTCAACGATTGAGAATTTTGAGTGCAAAGAAGAAAAGACATTTCTATGAATCGCAAATTAGTAAAACTATGAGTGTCCTGTGGGAAGAGGAAAATCATGGCGGAGATTTAATGCAGGGGTTCTCTGAAAATTATATTCGTTTTGAGGCTCCATATGATTCCAATAAAGTAAATAAAATTGAGCAGTTAATTTTTAAAGAGATAGCTGTTAGTGGATTGGCTTCAGCTAGGCCCCAAAGTGTATTGCATAGTAACTAACAAATGAGTTTTATATCGAAGTATAAGAACTATTTATTAGAGTATTGTTTGGTGATATTGATTGGTATTTTTAGTTATTTAACCCATTTTTATCACGTTATATCGCGATTTGCTACTCATATTTTTTTCTTTTCAGATGCTGATGATGCTAAAATTTATGCGTGGAATACCTGGCATTTTACTAGTCAATTAGATAAAGGACTGTCTCCTTTTTATACAGATTATTTTTTCTATCCAATGGGGTCTAGTCTATGGATTCATGCTCATACGATTTGGTTTGGGATGGTTAATTATATGGTTAGAGACATAGAATTGGCAATTAATTTGGGTATTGCAATACAATTAATAGCTGCTTTTTTGGGTTTTTATGTACTTTCTAAAAAGATGGTTGTAAAGCCGCTATTTGCTATTTTGGTAGCTTACATTTCGGTGTTTAATACATACATCTTAGCTAAGAGTGGAGTGCATTACAACTTAGTCCTTATTGGTGTTGTCCCATATATTATGCTATTGGTTATGAATACCTTTACTTTCCAAAATTTCATACTTAATAAAAATGGAATAAACCTATTGGTTTTAATCCTACTAATTTCTATGGCTTTCTTTATGGACTATTATATGGTCTTTTATGGGTTGTCATTTTTAGTAATTTATCTATGTTGGTTTTTTCTATTGGATGATTGGTTTAAAAAGTGGAATAATAAAAAGACTTTAATCGTTTTAGGAATTGTTTTGGTAGGTCACATTGTTTTAAGGTTACTTCGTATTTCGGGTGTTGAAGAAAAGGGAGCATTATGGGGTGCATCAGACATACGATTATTATTTACACCCTCAAATGATAGTTTGTTTTACAATGAATGGTCTTTAAAAGGAATAATAAATAATCTAAATGATAATAAAGTATTCATAGGATTTAGTTTACTTGTTGCATTGATTTTTGCAGTATTTTTATTTATAAAGAGGTATAAAAATGATTATTTAGGTCGTTTTTTACTATTTGCAGGGATATTGTTTTTTTTAATATCCTTCCCAATTATTAGAGTAGATGGAAAGGATTTATTTTTCAATTTTACGGGTTTTATTCACTTTATTCCCATTGTAAATAACCTTAGGGCTCCTGATCGTTTCATTCTGATGTTGATTGTGATATCAAGCTTATTTGTATTCAGAGTGTTTCATCTATTTACTAATGGTAACTTAAAATTGAAATTTATGTTTTTGATGTTATTTTTCATGTTAAGTTTTTACGCTGATCATGCACAAAAACCAATGAAGAGTTTTAAGACTGACCAAGTCTCAGATTTTTTAAGTCAGACTAAAGGTCAAAATGTACTCATGTTGCCTTATGGTATTCGAGATGGTTACAGGATGTATGGAGAATTTGATGTTGATCAAGTTCTATTACAAATGAGATATGATTTTAAAATGCCAAATGGGTATTTGTCAAGGATAAATGATAAAGTTTGGGAGTATCGTCATACTGACTTTTATGAAAACCTAGTCAAAGTTCAGTCAGACAGCTTGTTATCTGACTTTGATTGGAAGTCTGGAATGATTAAACATCACATAGATTACGTATATCTCCCGATTACTTATTCTCTTTCAAATCCAAAAATATCAAATATCACGAATGATTTAAAGTTGATAGATAGTGATACTGATGGAGAATTGTATTTAGTAGAATAATGAGTGATTATGAATTTTAGGGTGTTAAATTCGCGTTAAAATTAGTTATGTATCCTACTTTGTACCATGCTGTCCTAGATTTTTTTGGTATTTCCATACCTGCATTTAAGATTGTGATGATGTTTGGTTTTTTTGTAGCTCTAGCTTTCTTGGCAGCCAGTTGGGTAATTACCTTAGAATTTAAGAGATTAGAAGAGGAAGGCGTTCTTAAGTCTATTCAAAAAAAAGTATCTCAACCTAAAATTGCTCGCGAATTAATTACTAACGGATTTTTAGGCTTTGTAATTGGATTTAAGTTAGTTTTTCTTGCATTAAATTTTAGTGCACTATCTGATAATCCTCAGGCATTTTTGATATCAGGAGAAGGTTCTTGGATGTGGGGCTTGGTGTTACTTGTAGTATTTGTAGGGTATAGATATTACCAATATGTGAAAGAAGGTGAGATAGACACTGACCAAACCATAACTTTTCATCCTCATATGATAATTGGTAACTTGACATTCATTGCAGCATTGTCAGGATTTGCAGGTGCCAAGTTATTTCATCATCTTGAACATTTCAAGGAACTATTTGCTGATCCAATGGTACTTTTCAGAGATCCATTTAGTGGGTTAACTTTTTTTGGTGGTCTAATTGGAGGTGCTATTGGAGTGCTTTGGTATGCAGGTAAAAATGGGGTACCTTGGCGAAGAATGTTAGATATGGGTGGTCCTGCCATGATGTTAGCATATGGAGTAGGTAGAATGGGTTGCCATATGAGTGGAGATGGTGATTGGGGTATTGAGAATTTAGCTACAAAACCATCTTGGTTGAACTGGCTTCCAGACTGGGCTTGGGCATATAGCTATGAGGGAAATGTTCATGGTTTGGTATTAGAAAATCCTGTATGGCCTACCCCGCTTTATGAAGTAGTGATGGCACTCTCATTATTTTTAATTTTATGGGCCATTCGTAAAAAATTTGTTCCTGGTGTTCTTTTCTGTGTTTACCTAATTTTTGCAGGTATTGAACGATTTTTAATAGAAAAAATAAGAGTAAACCCAGACTATCATTTACTCGGTCTAGATTTTACTCAAGCTGAAATGATATCATTTAGTTTTGTACTATTGGGCATCATTGGGATTATCTTTTTTAAGAAAGAGTCAAAAAAATAACAGACTAGCTAAAGATTAATTTTATTCTCTGGGGCACTTTTTGTTTATCATTCATCCTTTACAAATAGGAGTCTTTCATACGTCAAACCTATGTATATTTGTGAAACAATTTTAAGCCACATGAAACACAATTTCTTATTTATTTTTTCATTTCTTATAATTTCTTCTTTGTCATGTTTTGCTGAGGATACGCTTCAAGTCATTGCACATGACAATACACAAATGACTTGGCACAAAAACTATGATAATAAAGTATTTTTTCCGACTGAGGGTATTCAATACCGAAAGATATTTATGTACTTTACGTTAGGTTGTGCTGAGGGAGGTTGTAGTGATTGGGATTACGATGTTCTAACCCAGATCATGCACAACACAGGAAAGATAGATAGTACTGTCAGTAAATTAGATACATTGTCATTATCTCCTTTAGTTTTAGATACTACATGGCGAGTGTTTGATGTTTTGGAGCCTTATGAGTTGGGCAGATTTATCACACCATATGGAACTTATATGAATTTTCGTAATCAACAATACGGAAACCAGGGATTTGATAGTAGTTGGACGCACACATTTAGATATGATGTGACTGATTATGCAAGTCTCTTACAGGATAGTGTAATCATAAGGGCCAAGTACAATGGATGGTCAGCTGGATTCAGTGCAGATATTCGTTTTGAATTTATAGAGGGATTGCCCCAACGTCCAGTTATTGAGATTAAAAATTTATATACTAGGGGAGGCAGATATAATAATTCAGAGCAATTTGAGCGAGATATAATTCCAGCCCGAAAACTAGGAATACCTAATGGTACAAAATCGTCACAAGCAAAAGTTTTAGTTACGGGTCATGGTAATAATTCTGGCAGTAATTGTGGGGAGTTTTGCGATAAAGAATATTATTTTAAAGTGAATGGGGAGCAAAAATTTATGCATCGAATGTGGAGAGAGGATTGTGGGATAGTGCCCGTAAGACCTCAAGGAGGCACTTATCTATATCCAAGAGCTAATTGGTGTCCAGGTGATAAAGTGCACGAACAACGTTGGGAATTGACACCATTCTTGAATAGCGATTCGATAGAATTGGATATGGATATTGAATCATATACCAATCAAGTAGATGGTGGTAATAGTAGTCATAATATATCAAGTACAGTTTTTTTCTATGGCTCAGATAATTATGCATTTGATGCTGAGATAAACACCATTATCGCACCATCGACTCATAGTGAACACATCAATTATAATCCCTCATGTGGTCAAGCTATTGTTGTGATTAGAAACAATGCACATATACCATTAACCTCTACAAAAATTAGGTATGGAGCATTAGATGGGAAAATGAGAACAGAAATATGGACAGGTAATTTAGCCTTTGAAGAAATGGATACAGTTTATCTTCCATCACCTTATTGGGACGGTGTATCAATGGGAACAAATCAATTTATAGCCGAGTTAGTAACTCCTAATAAGAGGTATAGTGATGAAAATAAAGCTAACGATAAGTACATCAGTACATTTGATTTAGCCCCAAGATGGGAGCCCTTTAGGTTTATGCTTAGGACCAATGGTTATCCTCAAGAAAACAAACTAACAATAACCAATGAAAGAGGAGAGGTAGTATGGGAAAAATCTGATTTTGAAGCGAATGGAAATTTCATTGAAGATGTGACGCTTCCAAGTGGTTGCTACGAGCTTCTTCTTTCCGATGAAGGTAACGATGGTCTAGACTGGTGGGTTTACCGTCAGACTGGACAAACAGCTCGAGCAAATGGATCTTTTAGAGTCTTTAAACAATCAGGTGGAGTTTATGCCCTTACTTCTGATTTTGGTAATGAGTTTAGGATGAATTTTATTGTTGGTCAGATGGATGTTCAAGAGGCACCATTGAAAATGTCAGAAGATTTTGAGATATTTCCTAATCCAACATCTGGTGATGTTAACGTATTAATTCCAGAACTAAATGAAGGCAACGCAAAGATTGAAGTATTCGATATGTTAGGCCGAAGTGTTTTGTCATTCATTACGCCTACAGATCTTGAGCATTTAGCTTTAATAGATATTTCAGAATTAATGGACAATATGTACGTTATCAAGGTAACTGTTGGTGATCAAAGTATTTCTGAAAAGATTTTAAAAGTTGCTAAATAGTAAAGGTTTTTATGATTTTAAAATAGCTCATCTTGGATTTCATTAAAATCCGGATTACCTACCGAGTTTTCTAAACTATCATATTCTTGGCAGTCAAGTTCTATGGATATTGATCCAGCAGGAGTCAAGAAATCTCCTCGCCCTAATTGGATTGTCTCATCTGAAAAGACCTGCTCCATGAATTGTCCGAAGATGGGAAGTGCCATATTTGCTCCTTGACCATATCTTGTATTACTAAAATGGACATTACGTTCTTCTGCTCCTACCCAACAACCACTTACTAAGTCTGGAGTTATTCCCATGAACCAACCATCAGAGTTATTTTGTGTTGTCCCTGTTTTTCCCCCGATAGCAACACCAACAGGAAGATTATAATTCCTTCTCAAACGAGATGCTGTTCCACCTGGCATGGTAACTTTTTCAAGCATTTTACATAAAGTGTAGGCTGTTTGCTTCCTTAAAGCTTCATCTTTTTTTGGAGTGAACTCAGCAAGTATGTTGCCATTTTTATCTTCAATTTTAGTTATGAAAATTGGCTCAACCCATGTGCCTTGATTTACAAAAGTGCCATAAGCACTAACCATTTCAAAGACAGAGATGTCCATGGTACCAAGACAAATAGATGGATAAGGCTCAAATTTACTATCATCAATTCCCATTTTGCTTGCTGTTTGTTTTACAATCTCAGCACTATTAGGCCCCAATCTTTTCATTACACGAGCTGTGACTGTGTTTATGGATTTTTGAAGGCCTTCATAAAATGTAACTGTTTCTGGAACTTTGCTCGAGTTTGAGGGAGACCATTCTTTTCCGTTTCCATATTCTACTATAACCGGGCCGGTACTTTCAATTTCACAAGGTTTTAATTTATCATCATCTAAACCTCTAGCATATACAAGTGGCTTAAAAGTAGAACCTACTTGTCTAGTAGATTTTTTATTGACATGATCATATTGAAAATGTTTGTGGTTAATCCCGCCAACCCAAGCTTTGATATGTCCCGTTTGAGGTTCGAAGCTCATGAACCCAGTATGAAGGATCTGTTTGGTATATTTCAGAGAGTCTAATGGGCTTATGATTGTATCAATTTCGCCATTCCATGAGAAAAGCTTTGTACGAACGGGGAGATTCAAGTAGTAATCAATGGAGTCAATGTCTGAATATTTTTTCTTTAAACTTCGATAGCGATGAGACCTCTTTATCATCCGATCAGGATATGAGGGATCATATACTTGGTTTCCTTGAGAATCTTCAGAGTACCATGGGTCTCTTCTTCTTCTCTTTGTCTCATTCCAGAATTGTTCTTGTAACTTAGCCATATGGCCAGATACAGCTGATTCAGCAAATGCTTGAAGTTTAGGATCAATGGTAGTGTAGATTTTTAGTCCGTCATCATAAATATTGTATTTAACTCCAGTCTCTTTTGCATAACTTCTAGTCCAAGATTTCAGCCATTGAGAAAGATACGAACGAAAATAGGTAGCCATTCCTGTATTGTGATCAATGAAGTTATGATTAGTTGAAAGAGGTAAAACTTTTAAGCTGTCGTATTCATTCTTATTTAAATAGTCATTTTTTAACATTTGAGCCAACACAACATTTCTTCTTTTTAGTGAGTTGTTTGGGTTTCGAATAGGGTTGTATGTCGTATTGGCTTTGAGCATTCCGACTACAACTGCAGCCTCCTCTATATTTAAATCTCGGGTGTTTTTATTAAAATAAGTTTTTGCGGCCGATTTAATACCATAACTATTACCATACGGGACAGTATTAAAATACATTAAAATAATTTCGTTCTTAGTGTATCTTTTCTCAATTTGAATAGCAAGTATCCATTCTTTAAATTTTTGAATTATACGATTGGTTTTAGATATTGATTCTCTATGAAATAGATTCTTTGCTAGTTGTTGAGTTATAGTACTTCCTCCTCCATCTTTTCCTAATCGAGAAATGGCTCTAATGAGGGCCCTACCATCTATTCCGCTATGGTTTTTAAACCGTTCATCTTCTGTAGCTATAAGAGCTTCTTTTAAATGATTTGGGATGTCTTCGAATTTACTATTAGTCCTATTCTCTTGGTAAAATATCTTACCGAGAATGGTGCCATTATTAGCATAAATTTCAGATGCAAGTTTGGTTTTAGGATTTTCTAATTCTGTTGTTTCAGGTAGTTTACCCAATAAACCAATTTTAATGCTACTCAGAAAAAGAATAGCAATTAAAAGCAGGGCTGCAAAACTCTTCCATAAAACTGAAATAATTTTTATGTTGATACTTTTAGTTTTTGTTTTTTTTTGAGCCATAACTTATTGAATAAAGGTAGTTTTAAACTGCTCCACATACTCAATTTCTTTCTTATTGCTGATTAATTTCCTGAAATTATTCTCAGTTATAGGATAGTGTCTGACATTAGATAAGCCAGCGTCTAGAAGAAATTGTCTATTTGATTTGATCTCGTCATGGTATTTTATTGCCATGGATTTCATACTGAATTGTTTGATGTAAAATAAAGATCGATTCCCGAAAATTAAGTTAGACACTTTTAATGGGATATTGCCTAGAGTTTTATTATTAAACTCGTTAATTTTAATTTCAACTTGTTTCTCAACTGCAGTAATTCCAGTAATTACATAGTAGAAAACACCTTCAAAGTCATCATCAAATAACTTTGTATTTGTTGATTGCTCTTCTGGTTTTTGAAGTAATCTCAAGGTATATGATGATAATTCACCTATGGAACTACCTTGGTACGTCTCCTTCATACTTTCTAATTCACTGATGTATGCATCTCTCCCTTTAGTTTTAGCAATGGCTTGAGCATATACGTAGTCAATTTTATCTTGAATTGAATTACCTGCGTGATTCTTGTCAACAAGATTTTTGAGTTGCAGTATTTTATTGAAGTCTTCATTTTGAAGAGCTAGATACATCTCTTGATAAATTTTTAGAACTTCAATTTCACTATTGTCTTCTGGTATTTCTTTATTGTTTAGTACCTGATTAAAAATAGTCTCAGGAAATTCTTCAGAAATTTGTATTGATAACTGGTTTGCTCTTATTGAATCCCCCATATTAAGAGCTATTTTAGTTAGGTAAAATAAAGCTTCTGGTTTGAATTCTGTTTGGGGGTATTTTTCAATTAAAGAGGAAAAATTATTTTTTGCTTTTTGATCTTCTTTAAGGTCTTCAAAATAGACTTTCCCAATATCAAGATAAGCCGTTTGAATTTTCTTTTTTGCGACCAATTGAGCAGTTTGACTAAAAGGTATTTTTTCGTAGTATTCTTTTAAATCAGCAGAAACATTTTCAAGAGCTTTGGACTGTTCTTCATCCTGCGAAATACTATAAGTATTTATATCTGAATCAGGTTCTTCATCTTCTATAGATTGGTCATTACCATTAAGCACATTACTCATAGCATTTTTATTGATGAATCTCCAAAAATCTCCATAGGGTCTTCGACCCCATAATCGGTTGAAGTCATTTGTGCCTCTAGCAACTGTTGAAGTATTATAAAAATACCATACTCCTCCTGAATTATTTTGAGTAGGGATAGAACTATTGGAGTTATTGTTTAGCATTTCCTGATCTTTACGAATGGCTTCTTCTTCAGCAGCTAATCTTTTCTTTTCTTTTAGTTCATTTACTATTTTATTTATTTTTTTATCTAAAACTTCTCGATCAAGATTACTCAGAGCTAACAGGCTATCTTGAATTGCGATGGTCTCAATATTTTCAATCAAGCGAGACAAAACTGCATGTTTTGCCTTAATACCATTGACATCAGGATAATCGGTTGGAATTTCAGCAATTGTACTGTCGTAATATGCTTGGGCTGTTGGATATTGACGTTTTGTGAAATAATAATCAGCTAAGAATAAGTATGTTTTTGTTTTTTGAGTTTGATTTTTTGTTGAATTTATAGCAGATTGTTTCATGTACAACAGTCCGTCAGATTCATTATCTAATTTGAATTCAAGCTTGGCCAATTCATAGTATAATTGATCAAAATATTCGGTGTTTTTATTGTCGTCGAGCATACGTTTTAGGTACTTTCTAGTTTTTTGAGCACCTTGGCCGTTGCTACTTGCTGTAGATTTAGCCATTCCTAGATTAGCTTGAAATACGTATTGATATGGGGCGTTTAACTTTAATACTTTGATAAAATTGGTGCTTGCTTTTTCGAATTTCCCTAACTCAAGATAAATCTGCCCCAAAACAAAATGTGTTCGATATTTTAGCTTCTTATCCTTGAGTTTTGTGAGCCCATCGCTTAGTAACTCAATTGCTTCATTCTTTTTATTTTGTTTAACCATTAAATCTCCAGCTGCAAGGTTTAGTTGCGTTGTAAAACTCGGATATTTAATGGATGAATTTTTAAGCATACCATAGATTGCCTCAGCATCGTCATACTTTTTTTGTTGTATGTATGACTTCATCAACCAAAGCTGACTGAGAGCTTTTGTTTTTTCATCTTTAAAACTATTATTAACAAACTGAAATGTTTCTATAGATGAGTAGTAGTCCATGCCAAAAAATTGAGTTTGACCAATTAAAAAGTATGCATCATCAACCCATTTACTGTTAGGTTTGTTCTGAATTACTTTAGAGGCTTTTTTCATCGCAGTTTCCAATGGCTCTTTTATGCTTTTTGATTCTTTTTCTGAGCCGTATGGAAATACATCAATAATACTATTAAAGTCATCACGATGTTTTTTAGCGAGGTTTGATACACAAGATTCTAGTTTTTGTTCTGCATTAAAGTAAATATTATAATGAGCAATCATGTTATTCCAGTTAGTCTTAATCCATGATTCTTTTTTTACTTGAGCATTAGAAAGATGAAATATGCCTATTGTAGCTATTGTGAGTATGTATTTAATTTTCCTCAATTTTGATAATCTGGTTAACTTTGCAATGGTCTAACTCTTTAGATGACAAAAATATTTTAAAAACGTCGCAATCATTCAATTAATTTGGGTTCTTTCCGCAAAAAAATAGCAAGTAAGTTTAAAAATCGTTATCGATTAATCTTGAGACGTGATGATAATCTGGAAGAAAAAGTATCGATTATTCTGGAGCCTCTGAATTTTATCCTCATTCTATGTGGTGGTTTTCTATTGATGGGATTGTTGGTTTATTTTCTTTTAGCTTATACTCCGTTGAATTATATTTTTCCTACAAAAAGTGCTAAATACAGTAGTCAAGAACAGTATAAAATGATTCAAAAAATTGATTCGATAGAGATCTATTTAGAACAGATTAAAATTCAATCTGAAGTTCTTGGAAAGGTCTTGTCTGGAGATGAATTGTCAATGGATATTGAGAATAATAGTTCTCAAAAAGAAATCCAAGCTCCTGTTTTTTCAACAGAAGAACCCTCAAAAAAGAATATCCAACGCTCAGCAAAAGCAACAAATAATTATAGTTTTTTTATACCTGTCAGTGGGGTCATTTCTGACAGTTTTAATATTCAAAGAAATCATTTAGGTATTGATATTGTCGCAAAAAGCAAAGAAGTGATTAAGACGATTCAAAACGGCACAGTAGTTTTTAGCGGGTGGACCTCCAAAGGTGGGCATACGATTATCATTCAACATTCAAATAATTTCATATCGGTTTACAAGCATAATGCAGTCATTTTAAAGAAAACGGGTACATTTGTGAGTGCAGGTGATGCGGTTGCTTTGGTAGGGAATACTGGAGAATTAACATCAGGTCCTCATCTTCATTTTGAATTGTGGAAGAACGGTTTGGCAGTGAATCCCTGTAATTATTTGAATTTTTAAACTTTATAATAGAATGTTAGGACAAAAAGATAAATCATCAGTGGCGAATATAAATATTAATGTACTTAGTGAAGGTACTATTTTAGAAGGAGATTTAAGATCCAAAGGTGATTTGAGAATTGATGGAGAAGTTAAGGGGAATGTGACAACTGAGGGTAGATGCATTGTGGGAGTTACAGGCCTAATTAAAGGGGTTATAAAAGCCAAGGATTGTGATATAAGCGGTAAAGTAGTTGGAGATGTAACTGTCAGTGACTTATTATTAATCAAAGGAACTGGTAAAGTAGATGGAGATATCAATACTTCAAAGTTGGTTTTAGAGAACGGAGGAGAATTTAATGGAACCTGTTCAATGGGAAACGCTATTTCAATGAAGAAAGAGAATATCCAAACAGATGCCCAACAAGCCACGGGATAATTCACCACAGAAATATGCTGGAATTGGGTTTCAGTTAATCTTTTTAACCCTAATTTTAGTTTTTGCGGGGAAGTATTTAGATGCTTACTTTAATTTAGAATCTGTTTTCTTGTTGATTGGTATTTTTATAGCTGTATTTGCAGTAATGTACATTTTAATCAAGCGGCTAAAATAGATGGCTATTAAATTTATATCACGATTATTAGCCTTGGGGTTAGTCGTTGGGTTGATGAATATCGTCTTCTTTTACTTTACAAATGAGCTAGAGCAAATATGGTATTGGTCTGCACTTTTGTATTACCTTATCCTTGGTCTAGTTATTGGTAAACGATCTCATAATGCAATAGCTAATGATTCTAATTCTGCTTTTTTTATCGGAATCATGTCTGGGACAGGAATTCGAATGTTATTTTCAATCATTTTTATAGCTATCTACCTGATTTTTAGTGACATAAAGTCTAATATGTTTGTTGGCTATTATTTATTTTTATATTTATTGTTTACAATATTTGAAATATATCAATTAGTACATAAATTGCGAACCGAAAAAAGCACCAACAAGGATAATGCAACAAGCTAGTATTCAGCATTTTAGAGTTAATTTAATATCATTTTTTTTCGTGCTCATCGTCATGTTTATGACGTCTTTTTCAGCTATCGCTGAACATGCAGCCGAAGATCATCAAGAAGAAGAGGGTTTTAATGCAGGTGAAGTGATTATGCATCATGTTATGGATAACCACGAAATTCACATCGGCCCAATCCATGTTCCATTACCGATAATTTTGTATTCTAAAGAAAAAGGGTTAGACTATTTCATGTCTTCTCATCTAACTCACGGAAGCTCATACAAAGGTTATGCAATGGTCCATGAAAAAATATATCATGTAGGACCAGATGGTGAATTATCGCATGATGAGCATGGACATGTAGTTGGCGAAAGACCATTGGACCTTTCGATTACCAAATCTGTATTTGGGATGTTGCTTACAATGGGTATCATGTTGTTTGTTTTTATATCTATCAGCAAATCATACCAAAAGAGACAGAGGATGGCTCCCCAAGGGATGCAGTCCTTTTTTGAGCCGCTTATACTTTTTGTTAAAGATGAAATCGCAAAACCTTCTATAGGAAAAAAGTATGAAAAATTCTTACCCTACCTATTAACTATATTTTTCTTCATTTGGATAGGAAACATGCTAGGGTTAATCCCTTTTATTGGAGGGTTTAACGTGACAGGTAATATAGCAGTAGCCCTTGTTTTAGCATTATTCACCTTTGTGATAACATCTGTGAATGGCAACAAGGATTATTGGAAACATATTTACAACACACCTGGAGTGCCTTGGTGGTTGAAGTTTCCTATTCCTTTAATGTTTGTGATTGAATTTATTGGCTTTATATCTAAGCCGGTAGTATTGACACTTCGTTTATTCGCTAACATCACAGCAGGACACATTATCATCCTCTCATTTGTGAGTTTGATATTCATTTTTAATAACTTGTATGGTGCAGGTGGCGGATATGGAGTATCTATTCTTTCTGTAGCATTTTCGATATTTATGTTTGCTATTGAGTTATTAGTAGCATTCTTACAAGCATATGTTTTTACGCTGTTATCTGCATTGTATTTTGGTTCAGCAGTAGAGGAGCATCATGCACATTAAATAAGTTTATAATTAAATTAAATATATATAAAAACAACTAACAATTAAGAGATGGAATTTTTAACAATTTTATTAGACATGGCAAATGCTTACATGGGAGCAGGAATCGGAGCAGGAGTTGCAGCTATTGGAGCTGGTATCGGTATCGGTAGAATCGGTGGATCTGCACTAGAATCTATGGCTCGTCAGCCGGAGTCTACAGGAGACATCAGAGCAAACATGATCGTTGCTGCTGCCCTTGTTGAGGGTGCTGCTTTCTTTGGTATCATCGTTTGTCTATTGGTAGTATTAACCAAATAATAATTAAAAAATAAACCGAGGTAGCGGGATATTTCTCGCTACCTTTAAGGAATTATATTATTATGAATCCATTATTGCCAGAATTAGGTCTTGTCCTTTGGATGTCCGTTGCCTTTTTAGTGGTACTTTTTCTGTTGAAGAAGTTCGCTTGGAAGGGGATAATCAAAGCACTCAACGACCGAGAAGAATTTATTGAACGTTCGTTAAAGTCTGCTGAAGAAGCAAAAGCTCAAATGAGTGACTTGAAAGCGGATAACGAAAAACTACTCATTGAAGCTAGAAAAGAACGCGAACAGATACTCAAAGAGGCTAAAGAGATGAAAGAGAAAATCTTATCTGAAGCTAAAGTTACAGCTTCTGAAGAGGGTAATCGCTTAATCACATCTGCACGTTCAGAAATTGATAAAGAAAAGAATCAAGCACTAGCTGATATCAAAAAGCAAGTAGCTGAAATTTCTTTAGAAGTAGCCGAAAAGGTAATTCGAAAAGAATTAAGTGATCAAAGTGCTCATGAGTCTTTGATAGCATCACATTTAGAACAACAATCTAACTAATTAGAATGGCATCAAGCAGAATTGCATCACGATATTCAAAGTCTTTATTCGACTTAGCTATTCAAGAAAATAAAATTGAGCAAGTTAAAGCAGATATGCATTTAATCGAATCAATGTGCAAGTCATCTAATGATTTGATAGCATTGCTTAAAAATCCAATAGTTAAGTCTGAGGATAAAAAAGCGATTATGCTTAAATTGATTCACGAAACAGATAAATCTACACAAGATTTTGTTTCATTCTTAATCGATAAAAAAAGAGAAGAAGAGTTGCCGCATATTGCATCACAATTTATAGCATCTTATAACCAAATGAAGGGAATATCTCAAGCAACGGTTGTTTCTGCTGTCCCTTTATCAGATAAGAACCTGTCTCAGATGCAAAGCTATGTGGAACAACTACTAAATCAATCAGACATTCAACTTCAAAATGAAGTAGATCCAAGTATTATTGGAGGTGTCATTGTAAAATATGAAGACAAACTTTTGGATAAAAGTGTATCCAAAGAACTTAGAGAAATCAGAAAACAATTAATTTATAATTAAAATACAAATATGGCTGCAATAAGACCAGACGAAGTTTCTAACATCATTAAAGAGCAATTAGCTGGGGTAAACTCAGACGCTCAATTAGAAGAGGTAGGTACCGTACTCCAAGTAGGTGACGGTATAGCACGTATTTATGGACTTACACAAGTTAAGTCAGGAGAGCTTATCGAATTTGATAATGGTGTCCAAGGTATCGTATTGAACCTAGAGGAGGATAATGTGGGTGCTGTACTTTTAGGTAGTTCTACAGATATTAAAGAGGGAGATACGGTAAAAAGAACTAACAGAATTGCTTCTCTAAAAGTAGGTGAAGGAATGTTAGGTAGAGTAGTAGATACCCTTGGTAATCCTATCGATGGTAAAGGTCCTATCGAAGGAGATACTTATGAAATGCCTTTGGAGAGAAAAGCTCCTGGAGTTATTTATAGAGAGCCTGTATCGGAGCCTATGCAAACCGGTCTCAAGGCAGTTGACGCGATGATTCCTATTGGTAGAGGTCAACGTGAGCTTATCATTGGTGATAGACAAACAGGTAAAACTGCTGTCGCAATTGATACCATTATCAATCAAAAAGAATTTTACGACAAGGGAGAACCTGTTTTCTGTATTTATGTAGCATGTGGTCAAAAATCATCTACTGTAAAACAAGTGGTTTCTGCTCTTGAGCAAAAAGGAGCAATGGCCTATACTGTAGTTGTTTCTGCTTCTGCTGCAGATCCAGCTCCAATGCAATTTTATGCCCCAATGGCTGGAGCTGCAATTGGAGAGTTTTTTAGAGATACAGGTAGACCTGCACTTATCGTATACGATGATTTAAGTAAGCAAGCTGTTGCTTATCGTGAGGTTTCACTTCTTCTTAAGCGACCTCCAGGACGTGAGGCATACCCAGGAGATGTTTTCTATCTACACTCTCGTTTATTAGAGCGTGCTGCTAAGGTCAACGGATCTGATGAAATTGCTCAAGGAATGAATGATTTGCCAGATTCAATTAAACATCTTGTAAAAGGAGGAGGTTCTTTAACAGCCCTTCCAATCATTGAGACTCAAGCGGGTGATGTTTCGGCTTATATTCCAACAAACGTGATCTCGATTACCGATGGACAAATATTCTTAGAGTCTGATTTATTCAACTCAGGAGTTCGACCAGCGATTAACGTAGGTATTTCGGTATCTCGTGTAGGTGGAGCTGCTCAGAAAAAATCCATGAAAAAAACTTCTGGAACACTAAAATTAGATCAAGCCCAGTACAGAGAACTGGAGGCATTCGCTAAGTTTGGTTCTGATCTTGATGCGGCTACTAAAGGAGTTCTTGATAAAGGATCAAGAAACGTTGAAATTTTGAAGCAACCTCAGTTTTCGCCATTATCTGTAGGTAAACAAGTTGCAATTATATATTTAGGAACTAAAGGCCTTTTGAGAGATGTCCCTGTTAATCAAGTTCGAAAATTTGAAGAAGAATTTTTGATGAAGATGGAGTCAGATCACAAGAAGGTATTAGACGCACTTACTGATGGTAAAATAGATGATAAATCTACTAGCACTATCGAAAAAGTAGGAGCTGAAATTGCTAAAAATTACAAGGCTTAATATCGCTTTATGGCAAACTTAAAAGAAGTCAGAACACGAATAGCGAGTACACAATCTACGCAACAAATAACCAAAGCTATGAAAATGGTTTCGGCTACCAAATTGCGAAAAGCTCAACAAGCAATCACACAGATGAGACCCTATGCTGATAAGTTGAATGGGATTCTACAAAATCTGTCTGACTCAGCGAAAGATGAGCAAAGTGTTCAAGGATATTTTGAGCATCGCGATGTTAAAAATATCCTTTTAGTTGTGAATTCAAGTGATAGAGGTTTGTGTGGAGGTTTCAATTCCAACATCACAAAAGAAGTGACTGCTTTAGTAGATAAAACCTATCAAGGTAAAAATGTTGAGGTTAAATTTTTAGGTAAGAAAGCCTATGAGTTTTTCAAACGACATCCATTCAATATGGATACTTCCTCGATGACTATTTTTCAAGATTTAAATGCAAATGATGCATTTATACTCGGAGGAGAAATCATTGCTGACTTTTTGAATGGCAAGTATGATGAGGTTCGTGTTGTATATAATAAATTTAAAAATGCAGCGACTCAAATTGTGACAGCGGAAAAGTTGCTCCCAGTTGAATTAGAATCTTTTGAATCTACAGATCAAGAAAAGGGGAAGTATTTGGCTGATTTTACATTTGAGCCCTCTAAGAAAGATTTGTTATTTACCATCATACCTAGAGCAGTAAAAACTCAACTTTACCGTACGATGCTAGATTCACAAGCATCAGAACATGGTAGCCGAATGGTGGCCATGGATAAAGCAACAGAAAATGCTGGAGAACTTATTTATGATCTCAAATTAGAATATAACCAAGCTAGACAAGCTGCAATTACCACTGAGATTTTAGAAATCGTTGGAGGAGCTGCTGCCCTTGAGGGATAAGTGTAATTCTCATAAAAAATTAAGCCCTATCGTTCTTCGGTAGGGCTTTTTTATTGCTTGTTATAACTTTTGTGAATTAATTGGTGAGTGGTAAAAATAATTCTATTGGTTTTATGTAAGTTTGCCAATCAAGAAATAATAGGAGTCATTACCATGAAATATAGTATTAGAATTGGATTGTTGGTTGTCATAGCTGTTTTAGGATACTTAACTTATGAGTCCATAGCTGAACCCATTCGATATCAAAAACAAGTAGATATTAAAGAAAAAGCGGTTATCGAAAAATTATCTATTCTACGAGATGGTCAGTTGGCATATCGTGACAATAAGGGAGAGTTTGCTGGCAACTTTTCAGATTTATTAGACTTCATGGAGAACGGGCAACTCAAGGTATTAATTCAAGAAGGAGATAAAGATGATTCCACCACGGTATATAAGGTAGAGGAATATTTTGTGAGTGTTAAAGATTCACTATTCTCTGATGTTGACGTTCCAAACCTAAAATATGTCCCATTCAAAGATTCTCTTCAGTTTAAGATTGCTTCAGGTGAGATTAAGAAAAATGCAGTAATTGTTCCTGTATTTGAAATATCTGATCCAGAACCCTTTAGTAAGGAACGAAGAAAGAAAAATGACCCCTTGAAAGTAGGGTCTATTTTCGATGCAAATTATAGTGGGAATTGGGATTAATCCCCAATGAGGTATGTCAGCCTATCACAATGCATTAAGCGATAAGTTAGTCTTGTTTATAGACACAGAAAGTTCTATTTACAGCATTTATTCAAAAGATAATCAACTCAAGCATCAATTGGTTCTCGATAGTGATGATAGTGATTTTTCCTTTCCCAAGGAGTTATCCTCCGCTATTTTTAGTTCGACCAATTTACAAATAATCAATAGCAGGTTTACGTTATGTCCTCTTTCGGAGGATGAAATAGATGCATTCTTTACATTGAACCACGGAGCAGGAATCGATTTTTTAACGGCAAAAAATGATACCTTCAAAATTGGATTTGAAAAACCCAAAGCTCTTGATTTATTGACTTCTAAATTAGTAAATACAAACACGGCTACTGATATCGAATTATTATTCGATTATACCTCCAAAAAAAATCATAGTCATGCTATTTATTTCTATGAGCATAAGGGAATCTTATCATTAATGGCATGGAAAGATGGCAAGTTCATGTTGTCCAATAGGTATCCCATAGCAAATGCCGATGAGCTATTTTATTTTGTTATGTTGGTGATTGAGCAACTTGAAATTCCTGTTCAAGATATTCATGTTGAGAGTATTGCCTCTCAAGATAAAGTAGATGAATATAAGTCATTGTTTAAAAATTATCTGCCGCCTATTCATCAACAAGTATTGTCAGACGAAACTTCTTCGAAAGACAACACACAGATTCTTAGCCATTTCTTTGCACAATGCGTATTATAAGCGGGGCTCACAAGGGGTTTCGTTTTCCTCAGCGTAATATGCCCCATGCTAGACCCACTACAGATCGAGCTAAAGAAGCTTTATTTAATATCCTAGATCAACGGTTTTATTATGAAGACATTCAAGTTTTGGATCTTTACAGCGGTCTGGGAAGTGTGGCCTTAGAGTTTTGTTCGCGTGGAGCTAAGCAGGTTACAGCCATTGATAACAATCGAAAATCCGTTGCCTACATCAAAGATGTAGCCGAAAAATTAAGAATAGATAATTTATCAATTAGGCAGTCCAAGGTCTTATCATATTTGAAAAAAAATACAGAAAAGTTCGATGTAATCTTTGCAGACCCTCCGTACAATGCTAATCGAGAGATTCAAGAATTGATTCAAGTATTATCACAAGGAGAATATTTAACACCAGACGGAACGTTCATTTTAGAACATCAAACTATGACACAGATTAACCATGATGCATTGGTGGAATCTCGCAATTATGGACAGAGTACATTTTCTTTCTTTAAATTTGTAAACGCACATGAGTAAAATTGCACTATTCCCTGGTACGTTTGATCCATTTACCCTAGGACATTTAGACATCGTCAATCGAGGATTGAATATGTTTGATGAAGTGGTAATAGCTATTGGGGTGAATACGGGCAAAAAACATATGTTTTCATTGGAACAACGCGAACAATGGATAAAAGAAATATTCGAGAATGAACCTCGCGTAAGGGTAGCTTCCTATGAGGGGCTTACGGCAAAATATGCCGAGCAGATCGGTGCACAGTTTATTTTAAGAGGTCTGCGTACCAATCAAGATTTTACCTATGAGAAACAAATTGCGTATGTTAATGAGGATATGTCTCCAACCATTAATAGCGTATTTCTGATGAGCCATCAAACAAATGCAACTGTTAGTAGTACCATTGTTCGAGACCTTATTCAGTTTGGGGGCGATTATGAAAAGTACTTGCCAACTTCAATTTGCAAGGCCATCAAACGATAATTTCAGTTTATTTTATGGATTCTGATATGTTTTGATGATGTATCGAATAGCGGGGTAAGTGTCCAAATCATCCAAGGATAAGTTATTCATGTTTATCCATTTCACTTCTTCAATGTATTCCTCGGTTTGAGGCACAAACTGTTGATTTTCATCTCCACTCATGACAAACCAATGGGTCTGTTTGATAATCCATTGTTTATTTTGGTAATAGGTGTGAAATGTGTCGGATAAAGCTGTATCAATGACTAGATTCTTTGCTCCAGTTTCTTCCATCACCTCGCGTATAGCACAAGTTGAGATGTCTTCATCTTTTTCAATTTTTCCCTTTGGAAGGTCCCATTTTTCCAGTCTTTTGATGAAGAGAAGTTCTTTTTGGGCATTGAAAAATAATCCACCTGCTGCAGTGATGAGATGAAACTCATCTTGGATTCTTTTCATTAATTCTTCTGGATTTCCAAGCAAGGCAATGGTCTTTTTAGAGGAATATTTTTGGGACAATATCAGAGCATTTTTTATTTGATCTTCATTGGTTTGTTCTAGGATAAAGTCTGGGTTAAATTTTTTGATTTTATCTTGATCGTTGGCAAGGATCAGTCGATGTTTCCCATGAAAAATATGATACATTTGTCTTACCATTATGAGTTCAATGATTGAAACAAAAATCGCTAAAATATTATTAGAAACAAGAGCAATCAAGCTATCGCCTGATCAGCCATTCAAGTGGAGCAGTGGATGGAACAGCCCCATTTATTGTGATAACCGAACGGTGCTTTCTTATGCTACCTATCGCAAAGAAATCAAGGAGATGCTTTCCGAAAAAATAAAGCAACATTATCCAGAGGCGGATACCATTATAGGTGTAGCCACTGCTGGAATAGCCATGGGTGCATTGATAGCAGACGAACTCAACCTTAGCTATGCCTATTGCAGACCAGAGCCCAAGTCGCATGGATTGAAAAGACAACTGGAGGGTAGGGTAGCAGAAGACGCAAAAATAGTGGTGCTCGAAGACTTGATAAGTACGGGAGGAAGCAGTTTGAAGGTGGTAGATTACCTACGTTCGGAAGGTTATGATATTCTTGGAATGGCAGCTATTTTTACGTATGGATTTCCAATAGCAACAGCCAATTTTGAAGCGGCCAACTGTGCGTGCATCACCTTGGGCAATTATAGCAGTATGATACAAGAGGCGGTAGCTTCTGGATATGTGCAAGCAGCCGACTTAGACAAATTGGCCCAATGGCGAGAAAGCCCAGATACGTGGGGGTAGGTTATTCTATTTTAGTTTTAGAGGGATTAATTATGATGGCATACCTCAATCCCAGTTGAGGTAAAATTAGTTGATAGGGTTTGTCACAGTGAAGCGATTGGGTTTGGGTTATTTTTAAGGTAATAGGACGACCAGGAATATACCCTGCTTTAAAGTACGGGGTTAGCTTATATCTCGATTTTTTGGGTATAGTATATGTATAGCCAATACCCAATGATACCTCAGTTAAATAATCACTATAGCAAGCCAAGACAGAATGGTCCATATCAACATATGCTGTGGTTAAATCTCCAAAGCGAACATAAATACCTGCATCTACAGTAAGATTATTCTTAAATTGGTATAGGTATTGATAGCCCACTCCGATATTTCGTTCTTCTTGCCAATTAGCTACCTTATCCCAACCTACTTTTAATAGATGATGATGTTGTTTGAAGGCCAGGTCTGTGCCCATTGTTTGGTGAAGACTATGAAATGATAACCCTGTTTCTCCAATAGCACCTAACTTAACTTGCCCAAAAGCCATATCAGACTTGGTTGATGTTACCAAGACAAGGCAAAATAGGATGGCTGTTTTGGAACTCAAAATATCGTCTGAATGCCTAGTGTTAGATTGGATATGGTGTTGCCTTCAAAATTCTCCTGAAACTGGTGTTCTGTTCTTAGGTAGGGGCAAATTTGAATCGATTTAAAATCAAACCTCGGACCGATATATACTCCTACTTTATAGCCGTCCTTTGTGTCACTAAAAAGGATTTTACCTGCATCATCCTTACCATAGTAAAACTTATGATACCCTGTACCATAAATGCCTAGATCCATGGACTCATTGAAGACCTTTTTAGAAAGTTTGATCCCGTATAAATAAGTTTGTCCCAACGATCTATTTTGAGCGTTAATTACAGAAAAGTGATCATATTCATACCCGATTAGTGGGCTTAGTTGAATATCATTTAATGCTAGTTTTTTGTGATCATACGCATAGAGAATGGTGGCTATAATGCTAAATATCTGACTTTCAGCTTTCGAAAAATAAACATGATTAAGGTACCTTATTTCAGTAAAAAAAAGATGGGCGTGTTTTTTTGCCTCTTCGGAGTCATGCTCCTGTCCAAAACTGAATAATAGAGTACTAGAAAGTACCAATGTAATTAGTATATTTTTCATAATTATATTATTTAATTTCAATAGCCTCTCTTAGTTGGTTTCAATAAAATGAAACACACTTAGAGGGACGTTTTCAATGAAAAAATCCGAAAAAAACCATAAAAATCACAGTTGAATTTATACAGCTTTCAGACTGTCATTGCGTTCAAATTTAACGTACAATTTTTTGAAAAACAAAATTTTAGGAGTAGAAAAATTTAGTTGTAGGAACAAGTGTTAACCTACAAAAGAGGGTTAACTATTGTGTAAATCAGGAAGTTATAATTGGATTATTTTTTTTCCAATTTATCGTTTTTGGAAGTTGAAGAAATCGTCACTCGAGTCCCTTTTTTGAGTTTTTTGCTGATGGCATCGTAGGGTCCTACAATGACTTCTTCGAGTCCTTCGATACCCGATAGGATTTCGATGTATCGGCTGTCTTGAATACCTGTTTTAATTACATGTTTGACCGCCTTATCTTCATCAATACTAAATACTACCTCATCGATGCGTTCTTCGAGCGTGGTGGTATCTTCTTCGGTACGTGTGCCAATGGCTTCAATGGGTAGGCTGGGCACCTTGGTTTTGACTTGGGTTTGGATCTCTACATTGGCACTCATTCCTGGCAAAAATGGAGCATCTGATAGGGCTAGTAAATCCATGTAGCTGGATTTTAATAAGCGAATTTTTACCTCGAAGTTGGTGACTTGATCACTCGACATAGCATTGCCTGCATTTTTTGCACTCTTGGCAATTTCAGTTACGATAGCTTTGAAAGGGCGTTCGTTGTATGCATCCACTTCTACCAAAGCGGTGTCTCCTTTTTTGACGTAAAGGATATCATTTTCGTTGACATCTACAATTACTTCCATGTTGTTGAAATTGGAGATAATCATGATTTCGGTGCCGGCCATTTGTGCTGTACCAACTACACGTTCACCTTTTTCATTATTCAATGCACTAACTACACCGTCTGATGGAGCATAGATACTTGTTCTGCCGAGGGCTTTATTGGCCTCATTGAGGCTTGCTCTCGAATTATCGATGCCAAATTTGGAAGCTTCTAGTCGTTGTTCTGCAGCAGTGACCTCACTTTTGGCTACTTGGTATACAGTTTTGGCGGCATCCCACTCGGCCTTGCTCAAGACTCCCTGGTCAAAAAGATTTTGGTTTCGTTGATAAACAACTTCTTGCTCTTTGAGTCGAGCCCTGGTTTGGGTGAGTTGAGCTTCACTAGTTTTAAAATTGCTCTGCGAACTGCTCAATCCAGCTTGTGCTCTATCCTTTGCTGTAATGTATAAATCGGGATTAATTTTTAGCAAAAGTTGCCCTTCTCTAACGGTATCGCCTTCTGCTACATACAACTCTTTGATCTCTCCAGATACATCGGCACTGATTTTTACTTCTGCCTCTGGGCGAATTTTACCGTTGGCACTTACGGTACTGATGATGGTTCGATTTTGGATTTTTCCGACACTTACCTCAAGTTCACCGCGTTTTCGGTTTTTGCCAATGATGACAAAAGCAATTAGTACGACTACTAATCCAATGGCGAGGTATATTTTTTTTCTGGTCATTATAATGATAGTTCTTTTCCTTTATAAAAGTCAATGATTAATGTTCTGAATACCAATTCGTATTTAGCATTGAGGAGTTGCATTTGTGCTTGACTCCATTGGTTCTTAGCAGTGAGTAAATCCACACTATTCATGGCACCCGCATCAAAGCGTTTTTGACTGAATTCAAAATTTAATTTTTGAGCTTTAGCATTTTGAGTATTTGCATCAAAGCGGCTACGAGCTATTTTTAAATTGGTGTATGCATTGGTCACATCATTTCTCAGTTGATTTTTCGTTGACTGAAGATTGAGTTCACTGATTTTGGTATTCATCTTAGCGTTTTCTACAGCTGTTCGATTTCGATATCCGTTGAATAAAGGTACAGCGATGGATATACCTACTTGCTGACCCAAGTTGTCGGATAGTTGATTGCCAAATGCCTTATCAGAATAAGTAGTTTCTACATTAGGAACGAGTACATTTTCGAGCGTGTTCTCGGTAAATCCAATGGGTATAAATGAAGTATCGCCAAAATTGACACTTTTGCCACTTTGAGAATAAACCGTATTGATATTTCCATAAGCAGAGATGGTCGGCTGAAGTCTTGACCCAGCTACTTTTTCGCCATATTGATTTTGATTTATTAATGCTTCAGCTTGCTTTACCTCGGGTAAGTTTTGAAGTGCTAATTCATAAATATCTTTGACACTCTCAGATAGATTGTTGGGTTCGTTAATCGCAATATCTGCATTTATTGTTAATGGCTGATCGAGGGGATATTGCATCAAATTCATTAAGGTATTATACCCAATTTGGATAGCATTTTCCGCATTGATGATGTTGACTAAATCATTGGCAGATTGAGCTTGCAAGTTGAGCACAGTACTCTGATTGGTTGCTCCATTTTTAAAAAGTATTTGAGCACGATCCAATTGACTTTTCGTAATTTCATTTTGAGATTTGGCTAATTTGAGATTTTCTTCTGCCTGAATAATTTGTAAAAAGGTGCTGGATACAGACAATGCAATTTGATTTCGAATAACAGCCGTGCCCGCCTCATTCGCTTCAATAGCTAAGCGGTTTTGTTTGATGGTATTGTTCACCTGACTTCCACCATAAAGGAGTACACCCGAACTAATGGAGAATGAATTACTCTGAATCGAAGTATTGTTGAAGCTATTTGTAAACGGATCGATGGTTCTACCAATGTTATAATTATGATTTCCACTACCGTTGAGTGTAGGTATTCGACTAAGTTTACTTTGCTTTAGGTTGTTTTTTGCAATTTCTCCTTGTAAAATATTCTGCTGAATATTGGTATTATTTTCAAGAGCATAAGAGATGCATTTTTGGAGTGTCCATTCAGAAGGTTTTTGAGCATTCATACTCAAAAAACTAAGCAATGAAAATGCTAAGAATAGTTTAGTCATGATGAAAAATTACAACACAAATCTAATAGCATCTTTGATACTTTATATGTTGACTCGACTAATGGAGCAATATCTTCGTTTTATTTCTGTTGGATTCATGTAGTTTTGTGTGGTTGAATTTCTGGAAATCCATAGGTTCGTTTTTCCTCCCACAACTTACATGGACACGTGAGGTTGCAGATAAAGAGGTGTTTTTAACTTTTGATGATGGGCCGCATCCTCAAATTACTCCATGGGTGATAGCTGAGTTGGAAAAGGTAGGTGCTAAAGCAACATTCTTTGTGGTAGGAGAAAATGCCAAAAAATATTTTACTACTATCGATGAGATGCAAAAATCAGGACATCGGGTTGGTAATCATACGCATAGTCACTTAAAAGGATGGCGAGTTTCTTCAAAGAGATATTTAGAGGATATTGCTGATTGTGAAGATTATTTGACGGACAATACCCTCTTCAGACCACCTTATGGTCAAATAAATTTTGGAGCTATTCCAACAATAAAAAAGAATTATGAAATTATTATGTGGGATGTTTTAACCAAAGACTATCTGCCCAGATTAAATATAAAGCGAGCCTTAAAACGAATAAAAAAAGCAACAAAACCAGGAAGTATTATTGTGTTTCATGATAGTGTAAAAGCAGAGACTAACTTGAAGGCTATGTTGCCCGATTATCTAAAATTCTTAGAGGAAGAAGGGTATAAAATATCAGTACTATGATTATTATTCAGTTGATCATTGGCTTATTTTTTTTGATACAATTATTTTCTTGGGCATCAATGTTAGCCTACCAACCAAAGGAAATTAAAACCAGGTCGAGTTATCCAAAGGTTTCTATTTTATTGGCAGCACGAAACGAAGAAAAATTGATTTTGAGGTGCTTAGAGGCCATGTCAAAATTGAATTATCCTAAAGATAAATTAGAAATTCTAATTGGAGACGATGCGAGTACAGATAAAACCCGCCATTTGGTAACTAAATTTATCGAGGACAAACCAAGCTTTCAATTATATCCAATCACTAAGATAGTAGGAAAGGGGAGAGGAAAAGCAAATGTATTGGGTCAATTAGCACACAAGGCTGAGGGTGATTTTTACTTTATTACAGATGTCGATGTAGAATTACCAAAAGATTGGTTATTAGGTTTGTTGCAAGAATTTGAAGATGGAGTAGGGATAGTTAGTGGAACTACGATGTGCGAACGAGGTCATTTTTTTGCAACGATGCAGAGTATAGACTGGCTGCATTTTATGGGATATATCAAGTCATTTGCTCACGTGGGGGTTGGTTGCACTAGTGTAGGAAATAATATGGCTGTGCGTGCTGAGGCATATTGGCAAACTGGTGGGTACGAGGAAATCGACTTTTCAATTACAGAGGATTATAAGCTATTTCAAGAAGTTACTTCTCGAAATTGGGAGTGGAGAACAGTATTGAGTGATTACTCACTTGGTAAGGCTTGGTTTATCCCTAGTGTAAGCGAAATGCTGCATCAACGTAATCGATGGCTAATTGGGGCAAGGGATTTGCCATTCAATTGGAAGGCCATGATTTCCTTGTATGGTCTTTTTCTGCCAGCTCTTTTCATTCTTTTAATACTACTCCCTCAATATGCAATGCTTGTATGGTTTACTAAATTCATTTTGCAATCTATGTTTATCACCATTTTGTGTGTAAAGACTAAGGTCAGACCATTTAAGTTTTGGGAATTGATTGTCTATGAATTTTATGTTGTTGGGAATACCATAGCAACAGCTATTTTCTATTTTTTACCAATTCAGTCTGTTTGGAAAGGAAGAAGATATGCGGCATCTTATATCCGTGATGGTATAGAGTAATTTTATTTGAATAATTGCTTTAATTCCAGTTATTTTTGACTCATGTATCCCAAATTGTTGACTATATCCATTCCAGAATTTTTGCAAGGTTATTTTCCAGCTTCTTTTACATTACATAGTTATGGTTTAATGATTGCTTTGGGTGTCATCGTCACCTTTTATGTTATTTTAAATTCAGTTAAAGACATGAGGATTAATTCAGATCAGCTTTCTGAATTATTTATTTGGTCGATTGTTTCTGCTTTTGTTGGGGGTAAGTTATTTTTCTTCTTAGAAGACATTCAGCGGTATGTTGATGATCCGAGTCTCATTGCTAATGCAATGAGTGGGGGCTTTGTATTTTATGGGTCATTGATATTTACTGTACCTACTATCATATTTTGGTTGAGGAAAAAGAAGGTGAGTGTTCGACCTTTCATGGATGTTTTAGCCCTTGGTGGACCGATACTTCATTCATTTGGTAGAGTAGGATGTTTTTTGGCTGGTTGTTGTCACGGAAAAGTTTGTGATTCATGGATTGGAGTTACCTTTAGTCATCCAGATACACTAGCTGATTTCAAAGACGTACCTTTATACCCTACGCAATTATTTGATATTGGAGTTAACCTATTTATTCTTTTGGTAGTTGTTTTAATTCGAAAGAGAAAACAGTTTGAGGGACAGCTTTTTTTGATTTATCTAATGCTCTATGCTGTAGGTCGAAGTATCGTAGAAATTTACCGTGGGGATGATGCACGAGGCTTTCTTTTTGATGGTTTGTTGTCCCATTCCCAAGCTATAGCCATTGTTGTTCTGGTGATTTGCGGTTTGTTCTGGAGAAAGTGGAGAATAAATTAGGGAGTTGAGTTATACTAAAACACGGATTTTATTTTCGTATTTTATGTGATAATTCTTTTCGCACAACGGTTCCCCATCCAAGTGAGCTGGTAATGGGTAGTTGGATTTTATTTTTAGTTCGTTTACTCGTTTATAATTGATGGCTTTCTTATTTAAATGTTTACCTGCTTTGACCAGTGGTAAATAAAATAAACGAAGAGGTGTATTGATATTTTTACATTGGATAAATTCCAGTTGTTTGTCATTAAGTTTTGCAAGAGGGGCCACTTGAAAGCCACCTCCATAATCTTTTCCATTGGCAGCAGCAATCATGAAAATAGCTGTTTTTTGACCATTGACTTCAATTTTTGGAGACCTAAAGAATAAAATTTGTTTTAGTATCTCAACCCAATATTTTGTCTTACTGGAAAATAGAAATGTTTTAGATCGAGTTTTTTTGGCAATAGCCCCATCAAATCCAGCTCCAAAACCATTGATGAATCTTATTTGGTTACAGGACCAAATATCAACAGCAGTGATTTTTTTAGATTCAAAGGGTAACCTTAGGATAGCTTTAATTTTTAAACCATTGTAAAGCATTCGAGCTAGGTCATTTCCGGTGCCTGCAGGAATAATGTGAAGTGGAGTATCAAAATTAAGAAGCCCGTTGATGGTGATATTGATTGTTCCATCGCCGCCAACAATACTGATGAGGTCAAATGAATTAGATGAAATATTTTTTTGAATTGTTTTCGCATCATTTTTCCCAGATGTCTCAATGACTTTATAGCGTGAACCTTCTTCCTTAATTATTGTTAAATAATTATTAAACACATCAATGGATTTACCCCCTTGCGATGCTGGATTAAAAACAATAAGTACATTCTTATATTTCAAAATCTAATTTAGATTCAAACAAATATCGTAAAAATAGAGAGGTTGAGTAATTTTGATAAATAATATGAAAAGGATAACATTAGTAGGAGGTGGCTTGGCAGGTTCTTTAGCAGCTGTATATCTAGCCAAAAGAGGTTATGAAGTAAATATTTATGAACGAAGACCTGATATGCGTAATGTCGAAATACCAGCAGGTCGATCGATTAACTTGGCACTTTCTACGCGAGGTATTGACGCACTCAAACGAGTAGGATTAGATCAAGTAGTATTGGATCAAGCTATACCTATGGCTGGCAGAATGATGCATGATGAAAAGGGAAATCTAGCCTATCAACCCTATGGAAAGGACGGTCAAGTAATTAATTCTGTGAGTAGAGCTCATTTGAATATTCAGTTACTTAAACTAGCTGACGAACATGAGAATGTTAATCAGTTTTTCAATATGCGGTGTCAAGAGGTAGATATTGAAAATAGCATTTGTAAATTTACCAATGAGAAGACTGGAGAGAATATAGAAGTTCAGTCTGATTATATTTTAGGAAGCGATGGGGCGTATTCGCCTGTGCGTCTTAAGATGATGAAGAATGATCGGTTTGATTATTCTCAAAGTTATACGAAGAGTGGCTACAAAGAGTTAAACATCACGCCTACAACTTCTGGTGATTTTGCGATGGATCCCGATTCTTTGCACATATGGCCTCGTGGTAATTTCATGATGATTGCTTTACCTAATCCCGATAAATCATTCACTTGTACGTTGTTTATGCCCTATGATGGAGAAGCAGGGTTTGAACAAATTAAATCTGATGAGGAGATATTAGATTTTATGAATACTTATTTCGCAGATGCTGTTCCTCTAATGCCTGAATTATTAAACGATTTCAAACAAAATCCAGTAGGCAGTCTATTGACGGTTCGGTGCTATCCATGGCATATGAAAAAAGCAACATTGATAGGTGATGCTTGTCATGCTATTGTTCCTTTTTATGGTCAAGGCATGAATTGTGCCTTTGAGGATTGTGTTGAGTTAGACAATTGTTTAGAAGAGTTTGAAGACTGGGATGAAGCAATGAATGAATATCAAAAAAGACGGAAACCCAATGCTGACGCAATTGCAGATTTAGCTTTACAAAACTTTATTGAGATGAGGGATTTAGTTGGTGATAAAGATTTTCTTCATTATAAAAAAGTAGAGCATCAACTATGTGAATTACATCCAGACCTTTTTAAGTCTCAATATGAAATGGTGACTTTTAGTAAAGTCCCATACAGTGAGGCAAAGGCAAAAGGTGCAGAAAACACACAACGTGTTCACGATTTAATAGCATCTAACTTCGAAGACAAAATTACTGACAGAACATTCGTCGAAGAATGGTTTACCTAGCGTACAGTTACCTATTAATTAACTATAAGCTTTTTAGTGCTTGACCCTTTGGAGGTCAATACTTGAACAAGATAAGACCCTTTCGGTAAATCGGTATTTACAATAATCTTATTGTTAAAAGCCTTTTGTTGGTGTATAATTTTCCCAGCAATATCAATAATATTTACTTGAACATTGTCTTGCTGCCCTACTTTGATTTCAAATATTCCATGAGTAGGATTAGGAGTAATGATGATTTTCGGGATATTATTTGTCGCTACACTGTTAATTTCTGGTTTTTTTAGTTTTACCGTATAATCTTCTACTTCTCCAGGTGAATTTTCACAGGCAGACATTGGGTTGGTGAAATACTGACTTCGCACTCTTAGTCTAAGGTTCTTATTCGTTAATGCGTCGTTGGGAACGGTAAAAGAACCTGTAGCTTTTTTGTCAGTATTATTGAGCTCTGTAAATATAATCTGTTCTTTATCAGTAAATTCTCCGTCACGATTATAGTCAATCCATGCAGTTATGGAATCTTGCTCAAAAACATAGAACATTCCAACTTCGATTGTGTATTCTTTGCCCAATTCAAGTTCTGTAGACTGGTCTGTAAAGTCTCCGTAGGATTCTTGACCTGAGCTATTTTCAATAGATTCTAATTTCACATAATTGATGTAGTCAGAACCTGTCCCGCTAGTAGATGGTATACAGTAGTTAAATTCTTTAGTCAGATAATCAAAAACATAGGTCTCAGACTGATTTCCACTTTCTGCTTTGGCTACTACTTTAAAGTATATGTGGTCTTCCAGATCATTGGAAGAAATTGGTTTGGTAGATTTCCAAGTATTATTTCCTATACTTTCCATAGTAATACTGCTATCTAATGAAAAATTATTAACGTTCCATAATACGTTTACTTCAGATAGTGCTTGGTCAGATTTAATGATGGATGTAATATATTGGTCGACACCATCTTTAGGCAAGTCATCAGTGGGAGTGTTGGAGATATTGGTATGGGTAATCGTTGGAAAATTATTTTTTCCAACGAGTGTGTATTCCCATAAACCTCGGCCCCACGTAGCTGCTCTGAGCGTATTGCTTCCATAGTGAATTTCTAAATCTTTGACAGTAACATTGGGGAGGTTATTGTTGTATAATGACCATTGGGTTGCAGATTTGCTTTTGTAGTAAACTCCAATTTCACCACCTACATAAATGTAAGACGAATTACTATGATCTATTACCACTGTGCGAAGTGGCATATTCCCCAAGTTGTAGGTTATATTTTGCCAAGTAGTTCCTTGATCGTTGGATAGATATATTTTCTGGTTGTCATTTTGATAGCGATTATAGACAACAATGATTTTGTTTTTATCTTTTGGATCAAAGGCGATATCACGGATATAGTGACCTGGAAGTCCATTCCCTATGTCAGTCCATGAAACACCACCATCATTAGTAAGTCGGATATCTCTATTTCTTGCAACAACAATTACATTAGAGTCTGACTCTGCAATGGCTGCCTCAGTAATTACTCCAATATTTGGGTCAGACTTAAACTGCCATTGTCTTCCAAAATTATCCCCAGAAAACATGGTATCGCTAAAGTGATATACTTGCATGCTGTTTTGTGGATTTTGGAGAAAAGGTGCCTCCCAAGCAGCTTCTCCGCTTCCTCCATTGGGGTTGCCACATCCTCTTCTATTCTGACCCCCATTTTGTGTATAGTTACGAGTTCCAAACTGCCAACTACCGATCATCCAGTTTTCATTTAATGGATGCACTAAAGCCTCCATTCCATCTCCACCATTCCATTCAATCCATCCATCTTCATTCAAGATGCTAGTCCCATTATCTTGTGAACCAGCCATATTCAAGTCGTAATTTCCTTGACTAAGTCCAACAGCATAGAATTCCCGAATGGCTGTACCGTCGTTTAGAAGTGTCCACGTATTTCCATTATCGTCGCTTTTTGCAAAATAACCATCTGTACCTACGTAGAAAGTTCCATCAATACATTGGGCAGTTCTCAAATCGGCATGAATGTATGCATCGTTTTGATTGGCCCATTCTGTTTTCTGATTGAAAGTGAGTCCACCATCTGTCGAAGCAAAAAGATCCACATAACCATAAATCATGTTATTCGTATTTATGTCAGAAACAGCAAAGGCAAGTCCGTTACTATTTGGATTGCTAAGTGGAGTGAACCAAATTCCTTCATTGGTTGATTTATATACATTATTAGTGGAAGCTGCATAGACATGTGAGGGCTCTGCAGGAGAAACAGATAGGTAAACTCTCTTATCTCCATTATTGGGTAAACTTCCTCCATTTGAAAATGAGGCTCCTCCATCGGTAGAAATTTTTATTCTATTGACATCAGACGTGACATATCGATAAGAATAGATTGTAGTATTTTTTGTTGGATGAAAATTAACATCAGTTGTTTGACTATTGAATGGAACATTCCATGTTTTTAAATTATCATTAGATACGAATAGTCCTCTAGAAGAGCACACGAAAACCTGATTAACAACATTTGGGTGGTATGCTATTTTAAATATATGTTCGTTGTCACCCAGCCCACCCCAACCAAGATTAGTTGGGTTAAAATCAGATTTTGACCAGGTTGTTCCTCCGTCAGTACTTCTGTAGATGCCGTGGGTGTGACCAGCACCTCCATGTTCTACAGAGATTAAAATTTCATTAATATTATTCGGGTTGACCGCCAATGCAGGCACACCAGAAGCAACCAAAAAATCAGTTGTATTCTCCCAATTAGTTCCACCGTCAATAGTTCTCCAAAATCCTCCACTTCTGCTACCGATAAACATGTGTTTATTATCGTTTGGATTAACCCAAAAAGTTTCTACTCGCCCTATTCCAGGTGAGTAATGACTGGTAACACTATTGGCATCCCATGGGCCTAACTCAACCCATCCATTTGGGAAAGAAGTTTTGTGCTTAATATTTTCTTGATTCCCAACAAATTCAGAATAAGCCTCTTGAGGGAGGTAATAGTTCACGTTATTTCGATCACCAGATGGGAAGAATTTACTTTCATTTTCGTATTTCCAACGTTCAAATATTTTGAATCCAGAACCTTTACCTCTTCCATTTTTATCAAAGTAATTATTTGCAGCCTCAACTACATCATAAAAATTATAAGTATTATCATTTATCATTTCTTTGTAGCTTACTGACTGTGAAAAAGCTACATTAAATGAATAGATGAATCCAATTAATAAAAATGCTTTGATTTTTGAGATTGTTAATTTGTTAGGCATTGCTGACAAATATATTAACTCATCTACATAACATCACTATAACATTAAACTTAGCAATATATTTACCTGATTATGACGAAAGAGTTAATTTTCTTCAGCGAAGTATTCATAGAAATATGGAATAGTTTCAATGCCTTTGTAAAAATTAAATAGTCCGTATTTTTCATTGGGTGAATGAATGGCATCGCTATCCAAGCCAAAGCCCAATAATACTGTTTTTAATCCCAATACTTCCTCAAATAATGCTACAATGGGTATGCTACCGCCTCCTCGAGTTGGTACAGGTTTTTTACCAAAGGTTTTTTCCATTGCCCTGCTAGCTGCTTTGTATGCTGCACTATTCGTTGGGGTTACAGCAGCTTCACCTCCATGATGAGGAGTGACTTTAACTTTGACAGATTTGGGTGCAATTTTTTCAAAATGGTCTTGAAATAATTGAGTAATTTCTTTCGATGTTTGACTAGGGACAAGCCTCATGCTAATCTTTGCGTATGCTTTACTTGGGAGAACTGTTTTTGCACCTTCACCTATGTATCCTCCCCAAATTCCATTTACATCAAGTGTTGGTCTTATTCCTGTTCTCTCAATGGTTGAATATCCTGATTCACCCATGATGTCATCTACTTCCAACTCACTTTTAAACTCATCAATGCTAAATGGTGTTTTGCTCATAGCTTCTCGATCAGCATCACTCACAAGATCAACGTTGTCATAGAAACCTGGAATGGTAATTTGACGGTTTTCATCATGCAAGCTACTAATCATGCTACACAATACATTAATGGGGTTAGCAACAGCTCCTCCGTATGTCCCACTGTGCAAATCAATCTTTGGTCCTGTTACTTCTACTTCAACATAACTTAATCCTCGTAGACCTGTATCGATACTCGGAGTGTCATTGGCAATCATTCCGGTGTCTGAAATAAGTACAACATCTGCTGCAAGTTTTTCTTGGTTGTTTTTGACGTAAATTCCTAAATTAGTGCTCCCAATTTCTTCTTCTCCTTCAATCATAAACTTAACATTACAATGTAGGGTATTAGTTTGTATCATGGTCTCAAAGGCTTTAAGGTGCATATAAAACTGTCCTTTGTCATCACAGGCACCACGAGCATAAATGTTACCATTTTTTATTGTAGGCTCAAATGGAGGAGTATGCCATAACTCATCAGGTACAGATGGTTGTACATCATAGTGACCATATACAAGCACTGTTGGTTTATTAGGGTCAATTATTTTTTCACCATAAACAATTGGGTTGCCTGCAGTTTGTTCTAATGTGACTTTGTCAGCACCCGCTTCTTTTAATTTGTTGGCGGTATATTCAGCACATTTTTGGATATCATCTGCGTATGCAGAGTCTGCACTTATGCTAGGTATTCTTAATAAATCAAAGAGTTCTTCTAAAAATTTTTCTTGGTTGTTTTCTATGTAATTCTCGCGTGTCATATTGTGGGCGAATTTATAGATAAAGATTCGCAATCAAAATAGCAACTATATCGTTTATTTATCAATGATTAATTCATTTTGCAAATACATCATATTAATAGTTTTTTTATTTTCTTACAATTATGGGAAAGCGGATGAACCAAACGCTTTACAAGTGCTTAAAAAAGTAGAGCAGAAGCTTGTTTCATCTTCAATGTATGCCGAATTAGAAATTACAATTAAGCGTCCAAGGTGGACCAAAAACATGGCATTGAACACATGGTCAAAAGGAAGTGATTATGCTGCGGCTTATGTTTCTAGTCCAGAGAAGGACAAAGGAACGGTTTATATGAAAACAGGTGATAATGTATACAATTACCTTCCTAAAATACGAAAAACTATAAAATTGCCAGCAACTATGCTCAATCAAAGTTGGATGGGTACAGATTTGAGTGCTGATGATTTAGTTAAGTTAACAAGGCTAGCCAATGATTATTCAGCTAAAATTTTGGGAAGTCAGCAGATATCAGGAAGAGATTGTTATAAAATTGAATTATTGCCCAAGTCATCAGCGGATGTTCTATGGGGTAAACTCTTGCTTTATATAGACAAGATTGAATACATTCAGTTAAAAACAGTCTTTTACGATGAAGATTTATCTGTTGTCAATACATTGGTTAGTAGTCAATTAAAGGAGTTTGATGGAAGAAAACTAGCCTCAAAATTAGTGATGACTCCGGCTAACAAAACAGGATACCAGACAACAATCATTTATTCTAAAATTATTTTTGATAAGCTCATTCCTAATTCTTTCTTTTCAAAGGAAAATATAGCTAAAATTAAACCTTAGTAGATCATTTAGTATATTTGACCTACCGCATGAGAAGTTCCTTAATACTAGTCTTTTTTTTCTTGTCTTTTCTTGTTTTTAGTCAAAACGAGACAAAGCGTACGTCCAAAATTTCTGTATATAAACATTGGCAGATAGATTTTAGCAAAAATGATTATCAATTGGAGATGAGTAGGATTAAGAATCATGAAGCTGCTCCAGTTCCTGTTATGAGGAGTAATCAATTAAAAAGAGTTTTAGACTCCAAACGAAAACGAACCTCAATAAAAAGTAAATCGTCTTATTTGACTTCACCAGAAGATTTGACACCTAGTGTAGAATCAAGTTTTAATGGTAAGCCATTGGGAATAGCAGGAATTCCTAATGATAATACAATGGCAATTAGTAACGGAGGATTCATAATTAGTGCAATTAATACAACAGTTACTATCTTAAATGAACAAGGAGAACGATTAGCCTTTAGGAGTTTATATGGCATGACTAATAGACAATTAGGCTTACTAGATCGTTATTATGATCCAAAAGTAATTTATGACCCATTTTCTGATCGATTTATACTTATTTTTTTAGAAGGGAGTAACAGCTCAGATACTCGAATAGTAGTTGGTTTTACAGAGACGAATGATCCTACAAAAGTTTGGAATTTTTATGCATTAGATGGAAAACCACTCGGTGGAAGTACGTGGAGTGATTATCCGATTGTTGGTCATAATAAGACGGACTTATATATTACGGTAAATCTCCTAAGAGATAATGAAAGTTGGCAAGAAGGTTTTGTGGAGAGCTTTATTTGGCAAGTAAATAAACAAGACGGATATGACGGAAATGAGGACTTGAGACAAAATCTTTTTTCTGGGATAAATTATAATGATAAACCTGTTTGGAGTATTTGCCCAGTTCAACCTGGTTTAAATTTTGATCAAGAGAATATGTATTTTTTATCAGTTAGACCTGACGCAGAATCAAACGATACGCTGTTTTTGCATGAAATAACAAATACGACAATATCTGGTGATGCTCAACACAAACTAAAAGTGCTGACCACAGATATACCCTATGGTGTACCGCCCACTGCCTATCAGCCTGTTATTGGATTTAGATTACAAACAAACGACACTCGTGTACTCAGTGCAGTTTATCATGACAATGCTATTCATTATGTCCAGTCAAGTATATTGACAGATGATATTCGCTCGGGTATTTATCATGGTATTATATCAACTGTGGATGAAACTCCAAGTGTTAGTGGTAAGCTTATTTATTCGAATGAATTAGATTTTGCATATCCGTCTATTGCATTTGCGGGGGAGACGGTTTCCGATAATCATTCGATGTTAATTACTTTTTCGCACGTAGGTGAGAATGATTATGCGGGGACAAGTGCGGTGTATCATAATAAAAGTGATGGTTTAGAGTCCATTTATTCGGATGTTATAAGAATAAAATCAGGAGATAGTTTGATTAATACATTTGTTGCAGATACTGCAGAACGTTGGGGTGACTATACAGACATTCAAAGAAAGTACAATGAGCCAGGAGTAGTTTGGTTATGTGGAAGTTATGGAGACAGTCTTGGTAGAAATAACGTATGGATATCAAAACTGAAAGTTAAAAATGGTTTAATAGTCAAGGATAAATTTTTGGTTTACCCAAACCCAGTAGAATCCTCAGTTGAGGTCTCGATTACTTTAAAGGATGATGACCAAGTATCTATTCAGCTAGCAGATGTAACGGGTAGTGTTATTAGAGAGATATTAAATGAACCAGTAAAGAAAGGAAATGCTCGATTTTTATTAAATACAGATGGATTGTCTTCTGGGGTTTATTTTTTGGCTGTATACGATCAAAAAGGACAGAAGACTAATTCGCAAAAAATTATAGTCAAATAACCTATTATTATTGTAAAAATATGAATAGGATTTTAGTTGTAGGAAGTGGGAGTTGGGGGACAGCATTAGTAAAAATTTTATTGGAGAATAAAAGCCTGTTTGTTGACTGGTGGGTTAGGGATGATAAAATGGCACAAAAAATTAATGCTAAAGGCCAAAATCCTCGATATCTCCGATCAGTTCGTTTGGACACTAATCGTCTAAAAGCAAGCTCTAACATTGAACAACTCATATCTGATAACGATTGTATTCTTCTTGTAACCCCGTCAGCATTTATTGCTGATTTATTGAAAGATATTTCCTCAGATCAACTAAAGGGTAAAAAGATAATATCTGCCATAAAAGGTGTTGAACCAAACTCACTAAAAATTGTCGGTGAATATCTATTTGAATATAAGGGTGTTGAAGAGTCTGATTTTGGAGTCATTACAGGTCCCTGTCATGCAGAGGAAGTAGCTCAAGAAAAACTAAGTTATTTGACTTTTGCAAGTACCAATGAAAAATTTGTAGATGAAATATGTCCGCTTATTAGCTGTGAATACATTTCAGTTTTGCCGAGTGCAGATATATATGGTACTGAGATCGCAGCAGTACTTAAAAATGTATATTCAATTGCCTGTGGGATTTGTCACAGTTTAGGTTATGGAGATAATTTTCAAGCGGTTTTGGTGAGTAATGCAATTCGAGAAATAAAACGATTCATTGCTGCAGTTCATCCAATTGATAGAGACTCTGACGATAGTGCTTATTTAGGCGATTTATTGGTAACGGCCTATTCTCAATATAGTAGGAATAGAACATTTGGAACAATGCTTGGAAAGGGGTATTCTATAGCGTCTGCACTCATGGAAATGGAAATGATAGCCGAAGGATATTATGCTACAGAAAGTATTCATAAGCTCAATGATAATTACCATATTCACATGCCCATATTAGAATTTGTATATCAAGTCATTTATGGTACATTCGATGTTGAAGGGGAGGCTAAAAAATTAACACTTTTACTTAATTAGAATAATGAAAAAGACATTAATTACTCTAATATATACTTCATTGAGTTTGCTACTTTTAGCATATTTATTCAAGTTGTTAAATTGGCCAGGGGTGTCAGATTTTTCAATGGGTGTTTTCTGGTTGCATATTGCAGCTTATATCGCATATTCTTCTTTTGTTCAATCAAAAGATGATCGAATCATTTATCCATTAGTAGTATTGGTATTTACCATCTTGTTTAATATCTTTAACATTGGTAGTGAATTTGAATATATGCAGTATGTCGTATTTTTTACCCTATTTTTATATGTGTCATTTCATCTTTTAACAAAAAATTATCTAGCACAAAATAATAGTCGATTTCTAATGCCAATAAACTATATAGCAGTTATTACTTTAGGCCTGTCCGGATTATTTAAAATACTTCATTTATTTGGAGCGGAAACACTATTGATTATAGGAGTTTCTCTTGCTAGTCTTACCTTATTTTTAAAAGGCATAATTAAGGGTATTGATCGTTGATTTTCATCAAGCACATTTTGCAATGAGTCCATCAACATCCATCCAACCACCTCCATTGTAACATTCAATTCCTCTACCATTTAAATAATATCTTGCTTGTTCACTCCTACCTCCAATAAGGCAGCACAAAACAATAGGAGCGTCGAGCGATTTTATTTCATCAACCCGATTAAATATTTCTTTTAGTGGAATGTTAATGGAAATGGGGACATGTCCTCTTTCGAATTCTTCGGGAGTTCTAACATCTATAATTATAGGGGCTGATTGTTTAATGATATCTTTTATGTTCATTTTATTATTACTAATAATCTATGCCTACAAATTGAGCCTTAATGTCCTTAGTAAATTATGATTTTAATCATAATTCAATATGATATTTAACAATTTCTCAAAAAATGAAAGACCTATGAATTTGGTAGTTAATATTTTAGGAAGAAATTTGTTTTATGCAAATTATTGGAAATTTGAGAATGATGGACAAAGAGTTGTTGGATTGTCAACCTCAATACAAATTACCATTGTATGATGTGTTGGAACCCATTAATCAAATTGACATGAATGCTTTGATTGGGCAAACTATTCGCATTGAGTATGAGGGGTATTATAATTCCATCTTATCAGGAGAAAAGATGAATAAATCTTTTGGTGAGGGGCTTACCTACAAAGAGTTTATGGAAAGTCCAATTGCAAGTCCGAGTATAATGAGACCTGAGTTGAGTGAAATTCATAATGGAATAGCTTTAAGGGACTATGAATGGGAGGTGAAGCATCATTTGCAACCACACTATGTTTACATTGCACTTACAAGTAATTTTAAGGTAGGTGTAACCCGAACAAGAAATATTCCCTATAGGTGGATAGATCAAGGAGCTACACAAGCAATTATTCTAGCGGAGGTTTCTTACAGACAATTAGCGGGATTAATTGAAGTTAGTTTGAAAAATCATATCAGTGATAAAACAGCGTGGCAAAAAATGTTAAAAGGTGCATCTGAGACAGATGGAGACATCATTGAAATAAGAGATGAGATGGCTAATCTAGTTCCTGTAGACTATAAATCGTACCTATCTACTTCAAAAACAGTTCAAGTCATTAATTATCCAGTAGTTCAGTACCCAGAAAAAGTAAAAAGCTTGAAATTAGATCGAGAGAAATTAATTGAACAAAAATTAGTTGGAATAAAAGGCCAATACTTAATTTTTGAAAATGGAGTGATGAATGTGAGAAGCCATTCTGGGGCTCGTATAAAATTTTCTTTGTAGGGACGATTAAACCATTGAAGTAGATGAATTGTTATAATCATAAAATCTAACCCTTATCTTCGTAACATTGGGACATCAACAAACATCAGACCGAAAAAAAGACCATATAGATTTAGCATTCAAATCATCTATAGCCAAACAAGATTCACGTTTTTATTATGAACCTTTATTTGACGGCCATCCTTCAGGAGATTTATCAGAAATATCTTTTGTTGGGAAAAAAATGCGAGCACCTATTTGGATAAGTAGCATGACAGGTGGCACAAAAGAAGCAGCTACAATAAATAAGAATTTGGCTAGAGCATGCGGGCAATTTGGATTAGGCATGGGGCTGGGCTCTTGTAGAATCATTTTGGAGGACGACGAATTCTTAGCAGATTTTCAGTTAAGGAAATTTGTAAAAGATGCACCCTTGTATGCAAATTTAGGAATTGCTCAACTTGAGGAAATATTTGATGCAAACAAAAATGCTTTAGTTAAAGAATTGATTAATAAAACTGAAACTGATGGCCTAATAATACATGTAAATCCTCTTCAAGAATGGCTCCAGCCAGAGGGAGATTTTTTTAAAAAATCGCCTATCTCAACGATCAAACAAGCTTTGGATTTGGGTGTCAACATCATAGTCAAAGAAGTTGGTCAAGGATTTGGACCAGATAGTTTAAAGGAGTTGATGAAACTTCCTTTATCAGCAATAGATTTTGGAGCTCATGGTGGAACAAATTTTAGTATGCTTGAGATGCATAGAACAAAAGAAATTAGACAAGAAGCTTATGAGAAAGTATCTCATTGGGGTCATTCTGCTGAGGAAATGGTAGGTTTCCATAATTGTCTATTGGAAGAGCTCGAAGGGCAACATCGTAACTCTGATATAATTATAAGTGGTGGTGTTCGTGATTTTATGGATGGGTATTATCTAACTGAAAAGTCTTATGCAAATTCAATATATGGACAAGCATCAGCGTTTTTAAAATATGCCCGAGGGGACTATGCCGATTTGGAGGAATATACCCAACTTCAAATAGAAGGTTTGAAATTAGCAAAGACGTATTTAAGATTAAGATAATAAGAAGTGAAAGTATCCGGATTTTCTAAATTAAGCAAGTTAGCTAAAATTGAATGGTTAATCGATAATCATTTTGGAGGTAATGAAAAGGCTCGTGAAACACTACTGAACTACTGGCATAGTGATGAAAAATTACAACAAATTCATGATGAGTTCATAGAGAACACCCTTACCAATTTTTATGTCCCATTTGGTATAGCTCCTAATTTTTTGATAAATGGCAAGAACTATACCGTGCCAATGGTTATTGAGGAGAGTTCAGTGGTTGCAGCAGCTGCAAAATCGGCTAACTTTTGGTTTGATAAAGGCGGGTTTAAAGCAACGGTTAAAAGCACAATTAAAATAGGTCATGTACATTTTACTTGGGATGGAGACCACTTTGACTTACTAGATAATTTTATCACATCAATTAATCAAAAGTTCTATTCAGAAACCAATTCCATTACAGCCAATATGCAAAAGCGAGGTGGTGGAATATTAGAAATAAACCTTAAAGATAAAACACAAGACATTCCTAATTACTATCAACTTGAAGTAAAGTTTGAGACCTGTGATAGCATGGGGGCAAATTTTATAAATTCATGTCTTGAGAAATTGGCTGATGTCCTTAAATCGGAGATTAATTCGTCTGAACTGATTCCAAATCAGGTAGAGGTGGTTATGTGTATATTAAGTAATTATACCCCAGAATGTATTGTTCGAGTAGATGTGACTTGTCGAATTGAACAAATGGTAGAGGGCACAGATATCTCTGCTCAAAAATTTGCTGAGCGATTTACGTTAGCTGTTAATATTGCTGAGACTCAACCTTATCGAGCAGTTACTCATAACAAAGGCATCATGAACGGAATAGATTCTGTAATACTAGCTACGGGTAATGATTTCCGTGCTGTAGAAGCCTCTGCACATGCATATGCGTCTAGAGACGGTAGGTATTCCAGTTTGACCCATGCTAAAATTGAAAACGGCATTTTTAATTTTCACATAGAAATACCCTTAGCACTAGGTACTGTTGGAGGCATAACAGGTTTACATCCAATGGTTAAGTTTTCTCATCAACTTATGGGAAATCCAAATGCAGAAGAATTAATGATGATTGCAGCTACGGTTGGGTTAGCTCAAAATTTTTCAGCCCTCCGAAGTTTGACAACTACAGGTATTCAGCAAGGTCACATGAAGATGCATCTTTTAAATATTTTGAACCAACTGGAGGCAACTGAAGAAGAAAAGAAAATGATTGTGAAATATTTTATAAAAAACACACCTCACCATGCTGAGGTAGTAGATGCCTTTCAGCGTGTTCGTGGAGGGGAAGTTCTTAAGTAAAAACTATAAAAATTTAAGTTGTGAATAAATTCTTCTCACATGGTAAGCTGCTAATAACTGGAGAATACGTTGTGCTTGACCAAGCCTTATCTCTAGCTATTCCCACATTACTTGGACAACATATGCATGTTAAAGAACTAGACAAGTTGGATGCAAGGGTAGTTTTATGGAGGAGCATTTCAGTGGATAGTAATTGTTGGTACGAGGGAAAGTTTACAATTCAGAAAGATCCTTTGTCAGGCATAAATACATTAACATTTGATTCCAATTCACAGAATCATGATATCGGGAACATGCTACTTCAAATATTAAACAAGGCCATTGAACTTAATCCTGATTTTTTATCTGATAAAAGTTATTATATAGAAACCCAATTAGATTTTGATAGATCCTGGGGATTGGGTAGTAGTAGTACGCTCATTTGTAACATAGCCAAATGGGCAGAAGTAGATGCTTTTGAATTATCCAAAGTGAGTTTTGGTGGAAGTGGGTATGACATTGCAGTTGGTATGTTGGGAGGAGACGTTCTATACAGAAGCTCTTCAATGTGGGAAGGTTATGTGTTTAACCCTCCATTTAAAGAGCAATTATTCTTTGTACATCTTAATAAAAAGCAAGATAGTCGAGAGGGTATCAATACATATAGAAAAAAAGAAGTTTCAAAAAAGATAGTGGACTCAATTTCGTCAATAACAGAAAAAATGATTTCATGTAAAGATTTTAATGAGTTTCAAAAACTTATAGAAGAGCATGAAAGAATAATTGCTAACGTTATTGAAAAAAATCCCGTCAAACTGAATCTATTCAGTGATTATCCTTATGCTATTAAATCACTCGGAGCATGGGGAGGTGATTTTATTTTAGCGTGTGGAGATAATGGAACGCCAGAATATTTTAAAAGCAAAGGATATAATACAGTCATTACTTATAAAGACTTAATAATTTGACTAGCTGTTTACTAATTTTGATAAGACTAATCTGCGTTTAACTTTGTCGACTAGTTTAAATGGAATTCAATACGTCTTGGGCAAGCCCCAGTAACATAGCATTAGTTAAATATTGGGGTAAAAAACCAGAGAGGGTCCAACTGCCAGCTAATTCATCTATAAGTTTCACTTTAAGTCATTGTAAAACAATTACTCATTTGAAATACAAAGAAGGAACGGATTTGTCTATTAAAGTAACCCTTGATGAAAAGGATGAACCTAGTTTTATTCCTAAAATAGAGCAGTTTATAAAGCGGATATCACATGTTTTTCCTTTTGTAACTAGTGGAGAGTATGAAGTAAATACAACCAATAGTTTCCCTCATAGCAGTGGGATAGCAAGTAGTGCGAGTGGGTTGAGTGCTTTAGCACTATGCATATGTGATATTGCAAATAAGAAAGGGCTTTTGAATTCAAAAGATTTTTTTCAAACAGCATCTATTTTATCAAGACTAGGTTCTGGAAGTGCATCTAGGTCAGTATTTGGCCCTTTGAGTGTTTGGGGAGAGCATTTGGCTTTTGATGGTAGTTCAGATGAATTTGCTATTCCATACACAAATGCATCTGCAATATTTAATAATTACTGTGATACAATTCTTCTAGTTCATAGAGGGCAAAAATCAGTTAGTAGTTCTGTAGGACATAATTTGGTTGATAATCACCCATTTGCCAATGCTAGATTTCGACAAGCCTCTCAAAATATGTCAGAGATTAAGAGGGCATTAGAATCTGCGGATATCGATCGATTTATATCTATTATTGAGAGTGAAGCACTTACTTTACATAGCCTTATGATGAGTAGTAATCCTTATTTTATTCTCATGAAACCTAATACGCTTAACATCATAAATGCAATATGGGAAAAAAGAAGAATTTCAAAAGTAAAGTGGTGCTTTACGCTAGACGCTGGTGCCAATGTTCATTTTTTATATCCTTCAGAAGATAAAGAAATGGCAATTCAGTTTATTGAGAAAGAGTTGAAGCAGTATTGTGAAAATGGAGCTTTTATTCATGATTGTGTTGGAAATGGTCCTGAAAAAATTGCATAGTGTGTGCAATAAATTATATCGATAAAAACAAGTTTTAATACATTTGCGTTAGATTACAAGAAATGATTAAAGAATCCCTTTTTTACAGTAAGATTTTACTCTTCGGTGAATATGGCATTATTCAAGATGCTATGGGATTATCCATTCCTTACAATTTTTATAAAGGGAAGTTTCATTTGCCTGAAGATAAGTACTCTGAATCTAATGAGCACTTAAGAACCTACTTTACCTATTTATCTTATCTTGACGTTTCTGGTCAGGCAAATGCGAAGTTAGATTTAAATCGATTCAAGAGAGATATAAAAGATGGGTTAGCTTTTGATTCATCTATACCTCAAGGTTTTGGTGTGGGAAGTAGTGGAGCAATAGTAGCTGCTATATATAACGAGTACGCTATTGATAAGATAGATGCTGAAAATATAAATAAAACAGAACTAGCTAATTTAAAGCAAATTTTTGGACAGATGGAGTCTCATTTTCATGGTAAAAGCTCAGGCTTAGATCCATTGATTTGTTACCTTAACCTACCAGTCATTATTAAATCCAAAGAGGATTTGGATACGGTTGGACTTCCTGAAGAAAAAGATAATAGTCAGGGAGCAATTTTTCTATTAAATACTAACGAACCTGGTGAAACACAACCTATGGTTCAGATTTTTATGGAAAAAATGAAAGAACAAGGCTTCCGTAAAATGGTCAAAACTGAGCTGAAAAAGTACAATGATGATTGTATATCTTCATTTCTTAAAGGAGATTTTGTGCCACTATTTAAAAATCTTAAAAAATTATCAGCCATACTCTTACAAAACTTCAGTCCCATGATTCCTGATCAGTTCCAATCTATTTGGAAAAAAGGTATAGAATCAGGTGATTACTACCTGAAGCTTTGTGGTAGTGGCGGCGGAGGTTATATTCTTGGTTTTACTAGAGATTATGAGAAAGCTAGGCTACAACTTAAAGATTACCAATTAGAGTTAGTTCAACGTATTTAAAATTGAAAGTTGGTGGTTACTAATTTTCAAAATCGAAATTCTTTGTACTTGAAAATTATTGCTTTATTATCTACAGTTCGTTGGAAAAATATTCTAGTTACCATCCTAGCTCAATATCTCGCCTTCTTATTTGCATTCAATACTAAAACAGAACTTTGGTCTTCAATAATCGAAATCAATGTTCATTTAATTATAGTGTCAACTGCTTTTATTTTAGCTGGGGGTTATATAATTAATAACTTCTATGACCTTGAAAAGGATTTAATCAATAGACCTTATCGAACTAGATTTCAGAACTTAATAAGTGATAGTTTTAAGCTTAAATTTTATTTAGTACTTAATTTATTGGGTCTGTTGATTGCATTCATTGCATCATGGAGAATATTTGTTTTCTTCTTAGTTTATGGATTTTTATTATGGTTGTATTCGCACAAATTAAGTAAGATAGTTTTCGTCAGAGAATTGACAGCTTGCTTTTTGACGGTTCTAGCATTTTTCAGTTTGGCTCTTTATTTTAAAATGATTACGGCATCGTTTTTAATTTATGGTGCGAGTTTATTTTTTACTTTATTCGCCAGAGAACTATACAAAGATATCATTTGGTTAAAAGGAGATATAGTTCATGGATATGAGAGTATCGCAAGTACTATGGGAGTTAGATTTTCTACATTAATATTTCAGCTCATCCTTTTGTCAAGTATCTTTATCGATCTGTTTTTTAATTTTTACATACCTAAAATTGAACTTCTGTATATTATGTCAGTAATAGGTTTAATAAAGGTAGGTCTTATTTTTTTAATTGGAAAGAATAATAAACCAATTCATAGGATGATGCAACTAACCATTCTACTATATATAATTGGTATTATTTGGCTGTAATTTGTTTCATTAGGATTTCAATTCCTTCTTCAAAACTATGAGGATTATATCCGAGTTCTTTGATGCTTTTGTCAAGATTGAAGCCAGTAATTGGAGGCCTTTTGGCAGGTTGATTTAATGTAGAGGAACTCACTCTTTTTATAGTTGATTTATCTAATTGGAAATAATCAGCAACCCGCTCAACAAGGGACACTATACTCATTTGATCCTTTCCGCTAATGTTGTAAACTCCTTCTGCTTCATTGTGTTCAACAAGTTGGCAACCAATAGCAAGATCTTCTGCCAAGGTTGGACTTCTGAATTGATCGTCTACAATTTTTAATGGTTGTCCTTTTTCTAAAGCATTTTTTGCCCAAAGGACAATGTTGCTTCGACTCATATCATGAACTATTCCATAGACAAGAACAGTACGGATAATACTCCACTTTTTTGCTTGATTTTTAATTATGTTCTCAGCTTTTAACTTAGTTTCCCCATAAAAACTTAGGGGGTTAGGTTGGGCGTCTTCAGTATATGGACCATATTTACCATCAAATATAAAGTCTGTACTCAATTGTATGAAATGAGCACCCTCGTTATTTGCAGCTTTTACAAGATAGCTTACGGCATTGATGTTTAGGTTTTCAGCATCTGATTTATTGCCTTCACATTGGTCAACATTAGTCATTGCGGCTGTGTTAATAATACAGTCTGGCTTGTATTTTTTAATAACATGCTGAACTTGATCTGATAAAGTGATATCTAACGCTGCGTATTCATATCCTTTTTTTATTGGGTATCTATTATTCCCACGAGCAGTAGCTATGAGATTTACATCGTTATTTTTTAGATATAAATCAATGAGCTTTTGCCCTAGTAAACCATTGCTTCCTGTAATAAGAATTGTTTTCATAAATTTAGAAATGGATAAGTTCTTAGAAGTTGTTGTTTCATGTCGTTAAGTTGTTCTTGATGGGATTCTACTTTTAAGGGTTGATGGTTTTTAAAGTTTGAGTACTTTTCAACGGATGAAATAATGGTTTTCGTATCATTAGTAAAATAAGTATTGCAAAATCTTCTCCAAATATAATCTTGTGCTTGCTTATTTGGGTGAGAAAGATCCTCCTTACTGAATCTGTAGTCTCTCAATTCATCAATAAAAATTTCATATGCTGGGAAGTAAGATATATTTGGGTCTTTTAGAGATTCAATTAAATCATGAATTATTGAAATAAGAATAGCCTTACTTCTGTTGCTTTCTACAATACCACTTCTTAAATGTCGGATTGGACTTACTGTAAATATCAAATGAAGGTTGGGGTTAAATTTTTTGCAATATTTTATAATTGAGTTAAGACTATCAAAAGTTTGCTGATAGGCCAATTGAACGTGTTTAAAATCTTGTGTAGGGAGTCGATGACAGTTGGCTACGGTTTTACCATCGTATTGATATACTAATGAAGTTCCAAGCGTAAAAATACAGACGTTTGTTTGTTTTAATTGCTCCCTGGTTTTTGCGAGTATTAAATTACTTTGCTCTATTGCAGCATTCAAAGAGTCATATTCAAAAGATCCATGATGTTCTAAAGAAAAAAAACGATTTGAGGATATAAAATCTTGAGCTTCGTACTTTTTATCTAGATGGATACGCCATAACGTTTGTTCAATACTTACAGGGTTATATTGAATTCCAAATGGATTAGATTTAACATTGAATCCAGACCCGCTTAATCGCATCGATTGAGCTTCTGCAAAGCATGAACCCATACTATAAAAAGAAGGCCATTTGAATGGAAGTTCTTTTTGGGGAATATCGAAATCAATTTTAAGTTTAATAAGATTCATTGGATCGAATATAATGTACAAAAAAAAGCTGCCTAGGCAGCTTTTTTTTGTACATTATTTTGATTACTTACAATCGTAACTGATGGTTGTACTTTCAGTGATAAGTCCTGGTACTGTTAAGCTTAAACTTGTGGGGTACTGGTCGTCATTATATTCATACGATGCTGCCAAGGGAAGTTTATCGGGGAAACCATTGATAGATAACTGTCCACTTACGAGATTCTCTTTTCCTACTTTAGAGGGATTTCCGGGATCCATGAAGAAGAATACAAAGCTTGAATTATATGGGTTTATTTTACCATCATAGACAGATCCTTCAAAAGTTAGGAAAGGAGCTAATTCTTTCGTATCCTCATCTAATTCACTAGCAATAGCCTTGGACATATTTCCTCTACTATCATATTCAAATGTTGTAGTTGATTCAATAATATCATCTCCAGAAGTCAAATCATGTTCTTCAAATTCACTTACATTAAGACCAGATGATTGAATGACATAATATCCTGTAATTTCGGATCCTTCTTTGACATCAATTCTTGAAGGAATTGAATTATTTCCACTGTATTTAAATTCATAAATGTTTTGAATATCAGTAGCTGTAACAATTCGATTACCGTCATATTCAAATGTTGTAGTACTTGGAGTACCTGTACCCACAACCGAGCTAGCTGAAATTATGTTGTTGTTATCGTTGTATACATAGGTAATTGTCTTTGTCTCCTCACCATCATCTACTACCTCTTGGGTAACATAACATCCACTTGGATCTGTTGTATTTGTACTTGGTGTGTTTTCATCTTCGTCAGAACATGATTGCAAAAAGAATCCCCCTAATAATAGAGCAGTAAACAATGAGATTTTATTTTTAAGTTGCATAAATAATTTATTTTAATGCAATATAGTAAAGAAATGCTATTCTGGATATAGAATACTATTCTAATTGATAGTTTTGCACTGTTTTGAACAAAGAACTAATATCAACAAAACGTAAGTTATTCATTGAGAGTTATGGATGTGCCATGAACTTTGCTGACAGCGAGGTAGTAGCGTCTATTATGAGTGAAGTGGGTGTAGAGACAACAAACGATGAAATGGATGCTGATATAATTTTCATAAATACTTGCTCAATTAGAGACAATGCAGAGCAAAAGATTAGACATCGCTTAAAGCATTTAAGACATAACAAAAAACAAAACAAACACCTAACTATTGGAATATTGGGTTGCATGGCAGAACGTCTGAAAAAACAATTATTAGAGGAAGAAAAACTAGTAGATATTGTTGCAGGTCCGGATGCTTATCGAGAGTTACCGATACTTTTACAAGAAGTAGAAAGTGGTCATAAAGCAATGAATGTTATCTTGAGTTTGGAAGAGACATACGCTGAAATTCAACCCACCCGTTTAAATACAAATGGAGTGACGGCTTTTATAAGTATTACGCGTGGTTGTGATAATATGTGTAGTTTTTGTGTTGTTCCATTCACACGAGGTAGGGAGCGAAGCAGAAGTCCAGAAAGCATTGTTTCAGAAGCAAGGGACTTGGTAGAAAAGGGGTACAAAGAAGTTACTTTATTAGGACAAAATGTGGATTCATACCTTTGGTACGGTGGTGGTGCACGTAAAGATTTCAATAAACTTTCAGACGAAGAAAAATCCAATAGTATAAATTTTGCTCAGCTTTTAGAAATGGTTGCCCATGTTGATCCATATTTAAGAGTACGATTTTCAACATCTCATCCGAAGGATATTCATGATGAGGTTTTATTTGTCATGAAAAGGAATGATAACATTGCTAAACACATTCACTTGCCAGCTCAAAGTGGTAACACTCGAATATTAGATAAAATGAATCGTACATATTCACGAGAGTGGTATGAAATGAAATATAATCGAATTAAAGAAATTCTATCTGGCTGTAGTGTAAGTTGTGATATTATAACTGGCTTTTGTTCTGAAACAGAGGATGAACACAAAGACACATTAGATTTGCTTGTCAAATGTCCATTTGAATTTAGTTATATGTATTATTATTCTGAAAGACCTGGCACTTTAGCTGCAAGAAAGTATGAAGATGATATCCCTGAAGAAATCAAGAAAAGAAGACTTTCAGAGGTTATAAGCATACAGCATGATGTAGCAAAAAAGCTCAATAAAGCTCAAGAAGGGAAAATTCATAGTGTTCTAATTGAAATGCAGAGCAAGAAAAATGAAAATGAATGGATGGGAAGAAACGAACAAAATATCAAGGTGATTTTTCCAAAAGACCATTACCAGATGGGAGATTTTGTAGATGTTCTCATTGAAAAAAGTACTACAACAAGCCTAATCGGAAAGGGTGTATCTAAATAACAGTGTTATTGGTATGATAAGATTGTTTTCTCTATGATTTCACAAGCATCATTTAGCTCATTTTCTTTTATAATGAGTGGTGGAGCAAATCGTATGATATGGTCGTGTGTAGGTTTAGCTAAAAGACCATTTTCTTTGAGATCAAGACAGACATCCATAGCTGTTTTTGTTTGATTATTGTGATGAAATGGTTTTATTACTATTGCATTTAATAGCCCTTTTCCTCGACATATATCGATGATTGGGGATTTTATTTCTGATATTCTTTCTCTAAAAATTTGTCCCATGATTTCTGCATTTTCTGCAAGTCTTTCTTCTTTTACTACTTGTAATGCTGCCATGGCAACTTTGCATGCTAGAGGATTGCCACCAAATGTAGAACCGTGTTCACCTGGTTTAATACATAACATAATCTCATCATTTGCCAAAACAGCACTTACAGGGAAAACGCCACCACTAAGAGCCTTCCCAAGTATTAAAATATCTGGTTTTACATTTTCATGTTCACAGCAGGTTAGTTTACCAGTTCTTGCTATACCAGTTTGAACCTCATCCGCTATAAATAATACGTTATGCTCTTTACAGATTCTAGCAGCTTCATTTAGGTAACCTTTATCAGGAACAACAACTCCGGCCTCTCCCTGAATAGGCTCAACCATAAAACCAGCAACATTTGAATCTTTTAATGCTTCTTCTAATGCTGACAAATCATTATAAGGAATAAGTTCAAATCCTGGTACGTATGGACCAAACCCTTTATAGCTATCAGGATCAGTACTACTGCTCACTGCTGCAATTGTTCTTCCCCAAAAATTACCATTTGCAAATATAATTTTGGCTTGATTTTCAGGAACTTGTTTTACTTCATATGCCCATTTTCGACATAATTTGATGGCAGTTTCTCCACCTTCTACCCCTGTATTCATGGGTAACACTTTGTCATAACCAAAGTATTCTGTCATGAATTTTTCGTACTCACCTAGGACATTATTGTGAAAAGCACGAGAAGTTAGTGTCAGTATTTGTGATTGTTCTTGAAGAGCTTTTATGATTTTAGGGTGACAATGACCTTGGTTTACAGCACTATAAGCACTTAGAAAATCATAATATTTTTTCCCGCCAGTATCCCATACGTATATTCCCTTACCTTTCTTAAGGACAACGGGAAGTGGGTGGTAGTTGTGAGCACCATACTTATCCTCTAAATTGATATAATATTCTTGGGATTTTGTCATAAGGCAAATCAAGTCATTTAAAAATAAATGTGAAAGATTTTATCACTATTAATTATGATTACTCTTTCTAATCAAGTTGACAAGTTCTAATAAAAATACGTATTATATTGCCCGACTCGTGAAGTTCATTAAATGGATGATTTATTTTTATTGCTTAGTTGGTTGTATTAACTTACAAGCAAGTGAATGGTTGAATGTGTCATTTCATCATAACTTTAACTTCTATTATAAAAAAACATCTACCCAGAATTTAAAGGTTTTGGACTCACTTCTAAGATTAGAGTTTCAAAAAATTGAGCAAAAAATAAATTACAATTCAAATCAATCAATAGATATTTTTTTACAAGAAAATAGAAGTCCTAATTTTACTTCAACAAATGCTCAGATAAATCCCGGTGAAATAAATGTTTTGAAGCCAAAGATTACTCTTAAGTTATACAACGATCCAAACGAAGTCTTGACAAATTTTAGGTTTCAAGTTTCAAGAATTTTAATTGAAGAAATAATCTATGGAAGATCAGTTGAAGACAAAATTAAATACACTAATATTCTCAAACAACCTAAGTGGCTATTGCCTGGGTTGTATTTTTATCTGTCTGATCAATGGTCTGATGAATCTGATAATATGCTTAGATCATTCAATGAAACTGTAGGTTTTGAGACCATTGATCTAGCACCTGAAAGGTATCGCCTCATACTAGCCGCATCGTTTTGGAAATATTTAGAACTTAATTATGGGCCGTCCTCTATATATGGGCTTCTATATATGATTCGCTTGACTCGAAATTTTGGTAGTGCAATATCCTACACGTTTAAATTGAATTTAAAACAAGTTTTTAAGGAATGGGGTCTTTTCTATTCACAAGCTTATCAAATAGATCAGAGAATACCAGCACCAATAAATGGTGTTTCAGTTTCTAAAGATAATATACTCGAGATATTAGTAAAAAATGATACAAGCTACTATACTTTAGAAAAGACTTTTAGAGGGATATTCGTATTTAGGAATAACGCATCTAAGGGATCTAGAAAAAAAATTTTTAAGTTAAAATATGATGAGACACCACTTGCTTCATATAGCGGAGCACTTTTTTATCACACAGGTAAGCTTCATCTAGCTGTTAATAGAAAATTAGGATTACAAGTTTATAGTGATTTAACGGGATCATTAAATAGTTTTTATCTTCCTATACACAATCCAAATCATATTGTCTCGGATTCTATTTATATATACATGTCAGAATCAAGTACTTTTAATAGTGTGATTTACAAGTGTAATCCAGATTTAAAGGAGTCTATTTTTTTCTCAAACTCGTTTATTTCAAGTTTTGATATATACAAAGATAAATTGTGTATTTCAGAATCAACTTTTAAAAGCCATAATTTAATTGTTAGAGATTCAGTAGAAAAGGGCAAATACTATTCTAGTAGAAAACCTATTCGAGAAGTCATATTTGCTGATGATTCAACAATCATTTTCAATCACGGTCAAAATGGTATTGTCAATAGTAAAATGCTTTCAATCAATAGGAAGGATGTAAAGTCATTGACTAACTTCAGATTTAATATCAAACACCACAAGTTCAACAAAACAAGATTTATTGAGGTAATCGATAAGGGTGATAAATTGGAGTTTTTTAGTGTTACAAAACAGCCTGTTAATCAATATTACACTTATGACTATATTCCAAATTCATATTTTGAAACTATTGATTTAACAATGAAAAATGAAGAGATAAAACCAAAACAAAATATTAATGATCAAGACTCATTAGAAGATATAGATTATCAAATACCAATTTCACCGTCGATGAATTTTGTGTCTTCAGTATATGAAAACCAAATAGTGAAAACTTATAATAAGATTCCATCAAAACCTATTCTTAGTTATTATGAATTATCAAAAGTCAGATTAAACTTAATTAATAAAGTTTTTGAGGGAAACACTTCTGTCTGGCTTAATAGTTTTGAGACTCTTATGCCATCAAATTTACATTTGAATTTAGGAGCAAGTTTTGGTAATAAAATTTCTAGTAATGAAGTAAGTATGAATTATATTGGGGTTTTACAACCTAAATCTAGAGATGTATTATTTGAAATAAATTTTGGTTCAAACAAAAAATTGTCACTCAATTTAATGCATAGAAAAAGGGTGGTACAGAAATCTAACACAGATAATTCGTTCAATACAGAAATATTAGAAATACAACATCGATTTAAATTCATTAAACCAACTATTAATTTAACCAACAGGCTTCAAGTTAGACACGACAGGAGTTCTCCCCTTTATACCTCAAAGGAGAGTATAGAAAGATTAATTGAGGATAAATATCAATTATCGATATCAAGCAAATTATTGCAGTCAAAAAGATTTAATAAAATTCATTTTACAAATAGTATACTAATAAATCCAAATTTGGATTTGACTAATCAAGCTTGGAATATTTCAGTTGGGCTAAATGTAAATTACATATACAAGCTGAACGATATAATCAGATTTAAGTCTCGGTTTAGAGTTGTTACATCTCAAGGGAATTCTCCAAATTTTTTAATGATAGGGGGTATGTCAAATGATTTATTAGGTAAATTAAAGAACCAGACATTTTCAGATTATTACACTCCAATTTTATATGAGAGTTTGTATGGAGTAAGAGGGTTTAATGCGAACCATAGGAACGGTAATACAGCAGTTGTCTTTAAATCACAATTGGAATTTAAGGTCCTCCAAATGTTATATAATAAACCAATAAGCAATCTGTTGCTGTCAAATACAAGATTTCACATATTTACAGATTTTGGGACAGCATTTTATAGTGATGGAATTTACGCAACTCAGAACATGTTGGGTAGAAACATCATAAATACATCAACCAATACAATGGTTGTTCAAGTCAACGCCTATAGAAATCCATCAATAATGAGTTTTGGTATTGGGTTTAGTAGCAATATTGCTGGTTATAATATTCAATTTGATTATGCTAATGGGGTTGACGATAAGGAAATGCTTGATGGTATTTTACATATTGGACTTGGTAAATCTTTTTAATGTTTACAATTTGTATGAATTTTAAAAAACCATCTTTATAATGCTACAAACTCAATTAATATAATTGCGATCAAATAAATACATAATGAAAATAAAATCTGCGTTAATTTCAGTTTTTGATAAAACAGGAATTGATAAACTAGCTTTAGAACTTGTAAAAAACGGAGTGGCACTTTATTCTACCGGAGGTACGAAAAAATACCTAGAGGACCTTGGTTTGTCAGTATTAGCTGTAGAAGATCAAACCAACTATCCAGAGGTTTTTGGAGGTAGAGTAAAAACACTTCACCCTGCTATTTTCGGGGGTATCCTTTACCGCAGAGATAATGATGATGATAATCGAGAGTTGGACCAACATAAAATTCCGCCAATAGATTTGATTGTTGTAGATCTATATCCGTTCGAAGATACTGTCGCCTCTGGGGCGGATCACTCGTCCGTTATTGAAAAAATTGATATCGGAGGTATTTCACTCATTCGAGCTGCCGCAAAAAATTATAAATTCACATCCATCGTTAGCAGTAAAGAGCAGTATGAAGATTTTACCAATCATTATTCAAGTCAAAACGGTTCTCCTACAGCTGATTACCGAAAAAAATTAGCTGCTGAAGCATTTGGGATTACAGTAAAATATGATCAAGCAATTTCAAGCTATTTCCGTGATAAACAGAGGTTCCCATTAAGATATGGAGAAAATCCACATCAAAAAGCACATTTCGAAGGAGATTTAGATGGATTATTTAAAAAGCTCAATGGAAAAGAGCTGTCATATAATAATTTGCTAGATATAGATGCTGCTGTATCTTTAATATCAGATGTGAGTAGAGAAAATCAATACACTTTCGCAATATTAAAACATAACAATGCTTGTGGATGTGCAGCTAGAGAAACAGTATCTGATTCATTTAAAAATGCATTAGCCTCTGACCCTGTTTCGGCTTTTGGAGGTATATTGATAACTGACGGAACTGTTGATTTGAAAACTGCAATACAAATTGATGAAATTTTTTATGAGGTATGTATAGCTACCTCATACACTCAAGAGGCTTTAGATTTATTAACCAAAAAATCAAAACGAATTGTTTTAGAGTGGAGTATGAATAAGTATAATC